>X369_Koala__coassemble_76_pt1 | contig 24402 bp, 24 predicted proteins | sample X369_Koala__metabat2_high_PE_008 | metagenome-assembled genome bin X369_Koala | reverse complement strand
TTGGAATTGAATTCAATATTTATAAATGATAAAAAAAATTATAATAATCATATTATATAACAAATTTTTAAGTACCAAATGTTTAATATTTAAACTAATTATAGTATGTTTTCAATGAAAATAATGACGTAGCAGTAGCTTTACTGAAAGAATAACTATAATTCCGTGATGTTTTTCTTGTCTGGGTCATTCACTAAGCGGAATCTAGATAATATGTTTAATTATTAATTTTAATGATATTAAGCCTTAGTACAACAGGCTTCAGTCAGAAACCAAAATCGTCAGAAATTAGAAACATGTCATACCAAACAGTTGAAATCGAGATTGAGACTCTAATTGACAAACTTAAACAAGGATACTGTTTTATGAATTATTATGATTTTTGTCAAGAAACTTACAAATTTATTGGAACAGGAGTCAAAACAGAACATTACGTTGGCTCATGGACAATCAATATTGACCTTGACCATCAGGAGCTAGGAATGTATGAAATGTATGAAAAAGTTGAGATGAAGCCGACCTTTTGCTATGAATCTTGGTCAAATTCTGTTGATGATAAGAGGTATCGGTTCATATATGTATTTGATGAGATGTTAGATGGCCCCGAAAAGTATAGAACTATGTACAACTACATCTGCTGTTTGAATAACTTAAAGTATGATAGCAATGCATCATCTCCTTACCAGTACATGAATGGCACATCCAGTTCTCAGAGACATATATACAATGGAAAAGTCTATTGTCTGAGTGATTACAATCAAGTATTTAATAATGTAGGTGTTAATCACACAAAGGTCAATAACCAATTATATAGTCTGTCCCCCCCACACGACAATATATTTGGTTTCTGCCCTTTTAATGACAAAGAGTTAGAAAATGATTTTTATTTGTTTTCTTTTAATGACTTGTTTGTTAAATACTCAAAAAAATATAAAGTTATGGATTGTTCTGACCCTATATTGACAGATGCTGATACTCCTATTATTGACCTCAAAAATTGGTATGAGATTCGAAGAACATTTTACCCCAGGAATGGATATACCAAAAGATTAAAGGATGGTGAGGGAAGAAGGCACAAGCTATATATTAACTCCCTTGTTAGAAGACTCATCAATCCCCAAATAACTTTTGACGAACTTGTATTCTCATTAGTATATGAAATGGTTTATTACATCAGCAATAAGGATAATCCAATAACTAAGAACGATATATTATCTATTGCTAACAATGCCTTAAAAGCAGACATGTCCGAATTCAATTATAAGGGCAGGAAAAGTATGGTCAATCCTATGTATATAGAAAAGCATGGCGGAACCAAAAGGGAAATTGCTAACAAGGCTAATGCCCAAAAACGTATAAAGAAAAAAAACGAGAAATACAGCCTAATTGGGGAATTTTATGACTTCAATTTGACAATCCAACAGAATATTGATATTATGAATAATGACCCAGTGTTTATAGAGAAAGGCTATAAGATAAGTAAGGGTGTAATTAAGCTGTGGAAGAAAGAAAACAAACTTATAAAGAACAAAACAAATGGATAAAGAAATTATCCTCTTTTTAAATGAAATGAAAAGGTCTAATTGGTATGACCACGTTCCATTTCAACAGCGCAAGTATAATGATATAAGAGTACAAGAGTCCGAACAATCTTATTATAAAAAAGTTGAAGACATGTATTTTGCGGCTGTTTTTGCCCTTATTAGTATGCCAACAGAAAAATATGTGATACTACTGGAACTACTGGAAGAAGTAGAAAATACACAAGAATGCTTTGAAATGCCATCCGACGAACTTTTAAACTCCTTAATATTCGAATACAACCAATGTAACAATCAAATTCGTGGTTTGAAGGAAGATTATGATTACCTATGTTTTGTAAGAGACTGCATGAGAATACAGAAGTATTTTTTAGGAAAATTCATAAAAAGAATCCCCATATCAGGAAAGTATAATCAAGATAAAATAGAGAAACAAAATACAATCCCCACAAATACCACAAATCAGAATGAACCTATTAAGGGTGTTAGGGGATTAGCTGCATATCTCAAAACATGTCCAACAAAGGCACAAGATATTATCAATAGCAATATACTTCAAGAAAAAGGTATTGCTTATAGAGTAGGAAATGCTTGGAACTTCAATCCTCAAAAACTTGATGAACTTTTGAGTCAAAACCCGACTGTACTGTACAAACGGAACAAATAGGCGGCGTTTTTTTGGGGTGAACTTTTGGGCGAAAGATAAAACAAAAACCACTATAACATTCTGAATATCAGTTTGTTATAGTGATTTATCAGCGGAGAGAGAGGGATTCGAACCCCCGGTGCCTCGCAGCACGGCAGTTTTCAAGACTGCTGTAATCGACCACTCTACCATCTCTCCGAGCGGGTCTTTCCGCGTTTGCGGCGGCAAAGGTACGACATTTTTCGGAAACAAGACACTCTGGAGGCCATATTTTTTTGAAGAAAGGCGAAGAAAACACATTTTTCCGAACTCCTCGCGCGCAGATGCGGGAAGAATTATGTAACTTTGTGCGCTGATATGCGCATGTCATAAAGAGACATCAAAGAAAAATATGGCAAGAAGAGTCGTCATCACGGGAATGGGCATCTGGTCGTGCATCGGACAGAGTCTCGACAGCGTGGCCCGTGCACTGCACGCCGGAGAGAGCGGCATCGGGCTCAAACCCGAGCGGCTGGACTACGGATACCGCAGCGCACTCGCAGGCCTCGTCCCCACCCCCGAGATCACCAAGGCAATGCTCGACCGACACACACGCGCCGGACTCTCGGAGCAGGCGCAATACGCCTACATGGCCGCCCGAGAGGCGCTCGAAGGCGCCGGACTCGACGGGGACTATCTCAAGGCGCACGAGGCGGGCTGCATCTTCGGCAACGACTCGTCGGCCGGCAGCGTGATAGAGGCCTCGAACATCATGGACGAGAAGCACGACACAGCGATGCTGGGCTACGGACTGGTGTTTCAGCTGATGACCTCCACCGTGAGCATGAACCTCAGCCGCATCTTCCACTTGAGCGGCACCAGCTTCACCGTGAGCGCCGCCTGCGCCAGCGGCAGTCACGCCATCGGCACGGCCATGATGATGATACGCAGCGGGATGCAGGACATCGTGCTCACGGGCGGCGCACAGGAGACGGGGCTCAAAAGCATGCCCTCGTTCGACGCTCTGGGCGCCTTCTCCATGAGGATGGATGCACCCCATGAGGCCAGCCGCCCCTTCGACAAAGAGCGGGACGGCCTCGTGCCGAGCGGCGGCGCAGCAGCGCTGGTGCTCGAAGAGATGGAGCACGCCAAACGGCGAGGCGCCACCATACTGGCCGAAGTGGCCGGATACGGCAGCTCGAGCGGCGGCACCGTGTCGCAGCCCGACGAGACAGCCTGCACCGTAGCGATGGAGCGCGCCCTGAAAGACGCAGGCCTTGCACCCAAAGACATAGACTACGTCAACGCCCACGCCACCTCGACGCCCCTGGGCGACAGGTGCGAGGCAGCGGCGCTCGACCGCCTCTTCGCCGGAGAGCACGCCCTCATCAGCAGCACCAAGAGCATGACGGGCCACGAAAGCTGGATGGCCGGCGCGAGCGAAGCGCTCTACTCCACCCTGATGATGCAGCGCGGATTCGTGGCGCCCAACATCAACCTCCGCGAGCCCGACGAGGCCGCCGCACGTCTGAGGCTGACGGCCGAGACGGTGGAGACGGAAGTGCGTGCGGTGCTCTCCAACTCCTTCGGGTTCGGGGGAACGAACGCAGCACTGGTGCTGCGTGAGGTTAGAGGTTAGAGGTTAGAGTTTAGAGGTTAGAGGTTAGAGTTTAGAGGTTAAGATGAAGTTGTCGCAAGCATTGAAGAAAGCATACACCGAGGAGCAGATGACTGCCCCTGAGGCGCAGCGTCTGGCGGAATTCATCGCCTGGGGTCCGATCGTGTTTCAGGTGTCGAGAATCATGCTCCAGCGCGGCATATTCAACCTGATGCGCGAGAGCGACGAAGGACTGACGCGACAGGAGATCACGCAAAAGACGGGACTCTCGGACTACGCCGTGAAGTGTCTCATGGAGGCCTCGCTCTCCATCGGCACGGTGCTCGTCAATGCCGAGACGGAGCGCTATACGCTCTCCAAGGCGGGATGGTTTCTCGCCAACGACAAGCCCGCAGGCGTCAACATGGACTTCAACCACAAGGTGAACTACGAAGGCATGTTCCGCCTGGAGGAATCGCTCGAGAAGGGACGCCCCGAAGGCTTGCGCCACTTCGGCTCATGGCCCACCATCTACGAAGGGCTCTCGAGTCTGCCCGAAGAGGTGCGGAAGAGCTGGCTGGCCTTCGACCACTTCTACAGCGACGCCGCATTCCCCGAGGCGCTGAAGATCGTCTTCGACCGCTACGGCGTCAGGACGCTCTACGACGTCGGGGGCAACACGGGAAAATGGGCGCTCAGGTGTGTGGCCTACAGCACGGAGGCCCGCGTGACGGTGCTCGATCTGCCGCAGCAGCTGGCTCTGATGCAGGACAACATCAAGGGGAAAACGGGCGCAGAGCGCATCACGGGCTTCGCCGTCAACTTCCTCGACCCCGAAGCGAAGTTCCCCCAAGGCGAAAAGCCCGACGCCGTCTGGATGAGCCAGTTTCTCGACTGCTTCAGCACGGACGAAATCACGGGCATCCTCTCCAGAGCCCGCGAAGCGATGGACGCGCACACGAGGCTCTTCATCATGGAGACGCTGTGGGACCGCCAGCGATACGAGACGGCGACCTTCTGCCTGACGATGACGAGTCTCTACTTCACCGCGATGGCCAACGGCAACTCCAAGATGTACAACACGGAAGACCTGGAGCGCTGCATCAGGGAGGCCGGGCTCGAAGTGGAAGACATCTGCGACGGACTGGGACAGGGACACAGCATCATCGTGTGCAAAAAGAAAGAAACAAAAATCAACAGCATAATGACAAGACAGGAAATCGAAGAAAAAGTGAGGGCCTTCCTCACCGACGAATTCGAGATCGAAGAGGATCTCATCCACGACGGCGCCCGACTGAAAGAGGATCTGGGCATCGACAGCCTGGATCTGGTGGACATCGTGGTGATCGTGCAGAAGGTGTTCGGCTTCAAGATCAACCTCGAGGAGATGAAGACGGTCGCCACGCTGCGTGAGTTCTGCGACTACATCGAAAAGAAAGTGGGCTGAGGCGCTATGGCAGAGAAGAAGTGGGCAGGAACGACATTCGGCAGCGGCGCGATGCACCGCTGGCTCATCCGACTGCTGCGCGTCGTCGATGTGAGGGCGGTGTACGTCTTCGCCTTCGTCTGCGTCATCCCCGTATGCGTCTTTCTGCCGGGCTTCCGCCACAGCTACCGCTTCTTCCGACGCCGCATGGGCGACGGACGGCTGAAAGCCTTCGTCAGAGCCTACGCGAACCACTGCATGTTCGCCCAGGCCGTCATCGACAAGTTCGCCATGTATGCCGGCAGGAACTTCGTCATCAGCATGGAGGGCGAAGAGCACTTCAACCGTCTGGCCTCAAGGCCGGAGAGCTTCATGATGATGAGCTCGCACATCGGAAACTACGAGATTGCGGGCTACTCGCTGCGCTCGACGCAAAAGGCGCTCCACGTGCTGGTCTACGGCGGCGAGAAAGAGAGCGTGATGGCCAATCGCGACCGCATGTTCAGCCTGAGCCGCATCCACATGATTCCCGTCAGCGAAGACGGCAGCCATCTCTTCGAAATCAACGCCGCACTCTCCGCCGGCGACATCGTCAGCATCCCCGCCGACAGAATATGGGGCTCGCCGAAGAGCGTCTCCGTGAAGCTGATGGGCAAGGAGGCCAGACTGCCGATGGGGCCCTTCCGTGTGGCGGTGCTGCTGGAGCAGAAGGTGCTGGCCGTACACGTGATGAAAGAAGGCGCACGGGGCTACCGCATCTATGTGACGCCCCTCGCGTACGCCGCCGACGCTCCGCGGGAGGAGCAGCTGAGGCAGCTGGCCGAGAGCTATGCGGCCGAGATAGAGCGCATCCTCAGCCTCTATCCCACACAATGGTACAACTACTACGACTTCTGGAACGATGACACTGACACCGCCCTACACTGAAACGACGCTCCGGAAGATCGACATCCGCAGCCTGCTGCCGCAGCGCGATCCCTTTGTTGCTGTGGACAGCCTCGTGCACTACGACGACAGAGAGGTCGTCACGGAAACCCTCGTGAAGGCCGACAGCCTCTTCACCGAAGACGGCCGTCTGACGGCGGCGGGTCTGATGGAGAACATCGCGCAGAGCTGCGCCGCACGCATCGGATTCCGCACGCTCTACGTGCTGGGGCTCGACAAGGTGGACATCGGCGTCATCGGCGCCCTGCGCAACATGGAGATTAACGCGCTGCCTCCCGTGGGCCGGACACTGACGACAAGGGTGACGGTCAGGGAAGAAGCCTTCGGCATCACGCTGGTGGAAGCCTCCGTCCGGAGCGAAGGAAAACTCATGGCCGAAGGAGAAATGAAAATAGCACTGAAGAATGAAAAACAAGGATAAATCGAAACTGCTCACGGCGTCGAGGACGCTGGAGATACGCTTCAGCGAAGTGGACTCGATGAACATCGCCTGGCACGGGTCCTACGCCCACTATCTGGAGGACGCCCGCAGAGCCTTCGGCGAGAAATACGGCATCGACCACGCCACCATCGCCGCCAACGGCTATCAGGCCCCGCTGGTGGAGCTCAACATACGCTACAAGAAGCCCATCCTCTTCGGCATGAAGCCCCGCATCGACATCTGGTACAGGCCGACGCTCTCGGCACGACTCACCTACGACTACGAGATACGCGACACCGCCGACGGCTCGCTGCTGACAACGGCGCACTCGGTGCAGGTGTTCACCGACCTCAACCACAAACTCACCTGGAGCAATCCGCCCTTCTTCGAAGCGTGGAAACGGCGCTGGGGAATTACGGAATGACGGAATGACGGAATTACGGAATAACGGAATGATTTATATCATCGCGGACAACATCACCTCACCGCTCGGAGCAACGACCGGAGAAAACCTGGAGGCCATCCTTCAGGGACGCTCCGCGCTGCGCCGGCACGAAGGTCTGTGGGGCATCCCCACTGCGGTCTGTGCCTCGCTCTTCTCACGCGAGCAGACAACCCGGATGGCCCGCGAGGGCATGACGCGATTCGAAGCGCTGGCCTGCAGCTCCGCCCGCGAAGCGATGAGCCGCTGCAAGATTGATGTTGCGAGCGAACGCACCCTGTTTGTCCTCAGCACCACCAAAGGCAACATCGAGCTCCTGGGCACCGACGGCGAAAAGCGCATCAGCCCCGCAGAGGCCGCAGAGCATATCGCCCGGGCCCTGGGCTTCAAGGGCGAAACGCTCACGGTGTGCAACGCCTGCATCTCGGGCGTCTCGGCAATGATCACAGCGGAGAGGCTGCTGGAGGCGGGCTGCTACGACAACGCCGTCGTCACGGGCGCCGATGTCGCCTGCCGCTTCACCGTGAGCGGATTTCAGGCGCTCAAAGCCGTCTCGGAAGACGCCTGCCGCCCCTTTGACCTGGAGCGTCTGGGGCTGAATCTGGGAGAAGCCGCCGCCACCGTCGTCCTCAGCCGAAAAGCGCCCGAAGGAGTGCCGGCGCTCTGGGCCCTCGAAGCCGGCGCCGTGAACAACGACGCCCATCACATCACCTCGCCCTCGCCCCGGGCCGAAGGCGCCTCCGCCGCACTCAGGGCTGTGGCCTCTGAGGGCATCGCCCTCATCAACGCCCACGGGACGGCCACGATGTTCGACGACCAGATGGAGAGCGTCGCCATCGCCGGATGCGGCTTCGGAGACGTTCCCGTCAACGCCCTCAAAGGCTACACGGGCCACACACTCGGCGCAGCGGGCATCCTGGAGACGCTGCTCACGGCGGCAGCGCTGGAGCGGGGGTTCATACTCCCCACCAAGGGCTACGGCGAACGCGGCGTGTCGGGCCGCATCGACGTCGTCTCCGCACTCCGCAAGACCGACGGCCGCCGCTTCGTGAAGATGATCTCGGGCTTCGGCGGAGGCAATGCGGCACTCTCGCTCGCGAGGACGGAGGCGAAGGACGCGCCCGCAGAAAAGAAAGCGCCGGACTTCGTGCGCACCCACAGCGTGGAGATCACGCCCGAAAGGGTTCTGGTGGACGGACGGGAGATCGCCTGCGAAGGCGAAGGACTCGCACGGCTGACGGCGCTCTACAAACAGCATATCGCATCGTACCCGAAATACTACAAGATGGACCCGCTGGCCCGACTGGGATTCGTGGCCTCGGAACTGCTGCTGCAGGCCGAAGGGAAAGAACGCCGGGAGGAAGACGCCACGAGAGCGGTGGTACTCTGCAACAGCTCGTCCAGCATCATGGCCGACAGAGCCTACGAGACCACCATCGGCGAAGGCGGGAACTACTATCCCAGCCCCTCGGCCTTCATCTACACCCTGCCCAACATCGTGACGGGAGAAATAGCCCTGCGCAACGGCTACAGGGGCGAGACAAATTTCTGCATCATGCCCGGAAAGGACGAAGCCCTCATCGACCGCATCATCGGCGCCACACTCCTGGACCGCAGGCTCGGGAGCCTCATTGCCGGATGGATCGACTGCACCGACGACACGCACTATGAAGCAAGCATATATATCATCGAATCAAATAAATAACACAATATGGAAGAACTTGAACTTGAACTGAAACAGGAAATCATCAAGGTGCTCAATCTGGAGGATATGACGCCCGACGACATCGAGACGGACGCTCCGCTCTTCGGCGAAGGACTCGGGCTGGACTCCATCGACGTGCTGGAAATCATCGTCCTGCTGGAGAAGAAATACGGCATCAAGCTGGCCAACCCCGCTGAGGGTAAAGGCATCTTCAAGAGCATCGCCACCATCGCCGACTACGTGAGCAAAAACCGCAAGAAATAACAGAGAACGGTGAGAAAGAATATCGTCATCACGGGAGCCGGCATCGTCTCGGCCATCGGTTGCTCGAAAGAGGAAGTCACCCGCTCGCTGCTCGAAAGACGCACGGGCATCGGGGAGATGCAATATCTGGAGTCCGTGCATCACGAACTGCCTGTGGGCGAGGTGAAGATGTCGTCGGAAGACATGAAGCGACGGCTCGGCATCGACGCCGCAAAGGAAGTGAGCCGCACGGTGCTGATGGGCATGATGGCGGCGGAGCAGGCGCTGAAGGAAGCCCGCGTGGAGCGCAAAGACGGACGGCGCATCCTGCTGGTGTCCGGCACCACCGTCGGCGGCATGGATCTGACGGAGCGCCACTACGGCAGCTTCTTCGAGAGCGACGAACATCTCGGCTGCATGAAGACCCACGACTGCGGCAGCAGCACGCAGCAGATCGCCCGGCGCTTCGGTCTGTTCGACGACAGCACCACCCTCTCCACCGCCTGCTCCTCGTCGGCCAATGCGCTGATGCTGGGGGCGCGCCTGATAGAAAGCGGACAGGCCGACATCGTGGTGGCGGGCGGTACGGAGGCGCTGACGCGCTTCCACCTCAACGGCTTCAACGCCCTCATGATACTCGACCGGGAGCAGTGCCGTCCCTTCGACGCCACACGCGCCGGACTGAATCTGGGAGAAGGAGCCGCTTACGTCGTGCTCGAAAGCGAAACGGCGGCACGCGAACGCGGCGCAGAGATACAGGCCTGGCTCAGCGGTTCGGGCAACGCCTGCGACGCCTTCCACCAGACGGCCTCTTCGGACAACGGAGAAGGCGCCTGTCTGGCGATGAAGCAGGCGCTCGAAGAGGCCGGTCTCTCCCCCAAAGACATCGACTACGTCAACGCACACGGCACCGGCACGCCCAACAACGATCTGAGCGAAGGCGTCGCCCTGCAGCGCGTCTTCGGTGCGGAGATGCCGCCCGTCTCCAGCACGAAATCCTTCACCGGACACGCCACCAGCGCTTCGGGCAGCATCGAGACCGTCATCTGCCTCCTGGCCATGCAACAGGGCTTCATCCCCGCCAATCTGGGGTGGCAACATCCCATCGAAGGCGGCATCATCCCCACCCTCGGGCAGGAAGGATGCAGGCTGCGCCACATCATGTGCAACTCGTTCGGCTTCGGCGGCAACGACACTTCGTTGATACTCTCGGCAGAGGCGCCCGTGAGAAAAGAAGAAAGCGCACCGAACGGAGAGCGCGCCGTCAAGGTGGCCGCCCGCGTGGAGATCACCGACGAGGCCGCCCTCGCTGAAATAAAGAACTACGTCAAACCCATGGAGGCGCGCCGACTGGGCCGCATCCTCAAGAGCGCCCTGCTCTCTTCGCTCCGAGCGCTGGAAGAAGCCGGCGTGGAGACGCCCGACGCCATCATCACGGCCACCTCGCTCGGTTGTCTGGAGAACAGCGTGCAGCTGCTCAACCAGTTGCGCGACGAAGGCGAAGAGGGTCTGAAGCCCACGTGGTTCATGCAGAGCACCCACAACACCATCGGCAGCACCGTCGCCATCCACACAGGCTGTCACGGATACAACGCCACCTACACCCACGGAGAAGACTCTCTGAAATGGGCGCTGGCCGATGCGGAGATGCTCATCAGGAGCGGACGGGCCCGAAGCGTGCTGGTGGGACTGCACGACGAGACGACGCCCGAATTCTGCGACATCATGAGCCGCCTGGGCAAAAGAGATTTAAAGCCGTTACACTCAATAGCAATGGTACTGACATGTGGAGAATAATTCCTTTCGCCGTGATGCAAAGCCTGCTGCTCTGCAGCGGACAGGTGTTTCTGAAATTCGCGCTGGCCAAGATGCCGCCCTTCGCCTGGAGCAGAGACTTCTTCGCGGCGCTGGCGCTCAACTGGCAACTGGCCGCCTGCGGCCTGCTGTTCGGCTCGGCCTCACTGGTGTGGATGTATATTCTCAGGCACTTCCCCTTCAGCACCGCCTATCCGATGGCCAGCATGAGCTACGTCTTCGGCATGGTGGCGGCCATCCTGTTTTTTCACGAAGAAGTGTCCCTGCAGAAATGGTGCGGCGTGGCCTGCATCATCCTGGGATGCGCCTTAATAGCAAGATGATGAAACGAACAATCCTGACCCTCTGCTGTCTGCTGGCCTCACTGCTCGCGACTCAGGCACAAAACACCGACGAGGCCGCCATACGCCGCCGGCTCAACGAGGCAACGGCCCGAATCAACGCACTCTCGTGCGACTTCGTGCAGACGAAACACCTCAGCGTGCTCAAAGACAAGATGGTGTCGAAGGGCCGCATGTGCTACAAAAAGAGCGACCGCCTCCGCTGGGAATACACTTCGCCCTACACCTACGTCTTTATCCTCAACGGCAATGAGGTGCTGCTCAAGAACAAAAACAGGAGCGACATTATCGACGTCGACCAGAACAGGATGTTTCGTGAGATCGTGCAGATCATGCTGAGCAGCGTGGTGGGCAACTGTCTGGACGACAAGAACTTCAAAAGCAGCCTCAAAGCCACGGCCACAGAGTATGTCGCCACGCTGACGCCCCAGCGCAAGAACATGAAGCAGATGTTCCGCCTGATCACACTGCATTTCGACCGGAAATCTTCCTGCGTGACCCGGGTGGAACTGACCGAGAAGAACGACGACCGCACGGTCATCGAACTGAACAACATATGCCTGAATGAAAAGCTCGACGACAATCTTTTCCTGGTGCGTTAGCCTGATGCTCTCTTCGGCGCTGTCGCTGAAAGCCCAGTCGCTGCTGCCCTCCCCGTCGGGAGAAGCGGCCCGCTACGATGCCTATATCGAACTGCCGCGCGGCTATCTCAGCGGCGTCTGCATCATGCGCTGCGCAGGGGACACGCTGCGGGGCAGCATCTTCAACGAGTTCGGCGTCAGCGCGATGGATTTCGTCTACGACCGGCGCAAAGACCGCGTGCGGCTGCTCTCGGTGATGAAGATGATGGACCGCTGGTATATCCGCCGCACGCTCCGCTCGGACCTGCGCCTGCTCCTGAGGTCCATGAACGCCGGAGAGGGAGAATACCGCAACGAGCGTCGCCATATCCTCTACCGTTTCACCCCGATGGCCGACAGCCTCAACACACAGCATCCCCATGACACTGAAGAATAAACTATATACCATAGCCGACACAGAGCACGAGGGCGGGACGACACGCTTCTCGCTGAATCTGAATGCTGCGCACGAAATCTACGGGGCACATTTCCCCGGAGAGCCCGTCACGCCGGGCGTCTGTCTGGTGCAGATGGCGGGAGAACTGCTGGAAGAGTGTCTCGGCCGTAAGTTGCAGCTGAAGAAGGCCGTCAACGTGAAATTTCTCTCCCCCGTTTCGCCTGTAGACACACCCTCCGTCGGCTTCACCGTAAGCCCGGCTCCGGCAGATGCGGAGGGCCTCATACGCTCTTCCGTCAAGGTGGAGCACGAAGGCCGCGTTATGGCCAAAATGTCACTCATTCACACCGCCGTATGAACCCGATGGACGACCTGAAGAAGACCATGAGCGAACGCGGCATCTGCGTCGTGATTCCGACCTACAACAACGGCGGCACCATCGCTGCTGTGGTTGAGGCCACACTGGAGCAGTGCGACGACGTCATTGTGGTGAACGACGGTTCGACCGACGCTACGGGCGCCGTCCTCAGAGTGATGAAGGGCATCACGTTGGTGGAATATTCACACAACGAAGGTAAGGGTTATGCGCTGAAACGCGGATTTGCCAAAGCGCTGGAGATGGGCTTCGCCTACGCCGTCACGCTCGACGCTGACGGACAGCATTACCCCAAAGAAATCGCCCGGCTCGTGGAGGCCAACATCGCACATCCCGGAGCCCTCATCGTGGGCAGTCGCGACCTTTCGGGCATCGACGCTTCGGGCGGCAGTCTGTTCGCCAACAGGTTTTCCAATTTCTGGTTTGCGGTACAAACCCTGCATCCCCTGCCCGACACACAGACGGGCTTCCGGCTCTATCCCATCCGGAAGCTCTGCGGACTCTCGCTGCTCACCTCGCGCTACGAGGCCGAACTCGAGCTGCTCGTCTTCTCCTCTTGGCACGGGGTCCGTCTCGTCCCCGTGCCCGTCGACGTCTATTATCCGCCCAGAGAAGAGCGCGTGAGCCACTTCCGTCCGGCGGCCGACTTCGCCCGCATCAGTGTGCTCAACACCGTGCTGTGTTTTCTGGCGCTGCTCTACGGACTGCCTCTGGCCATCTTGCGCACGCTCTTCAAATATCTGCGCACGGCGTATGCCTTCGTGCTCTTTTTCGTAGCGTCGTTTCTGGTGGTGACGCCATGCGTCTGGATCTACAAACACATCGGGGGGCTCACCGAAAAGAAGCGCTGCCGTCTGCGCCGGCTCATCCACCGTACGGCGCATTTCGTGATGATCGGTCACGGAATCCCGGGCGTCCGCTTCACCTGGGACAAAGATCCGCAAGCCTCTCTCGACCGTCCGCACGTCATCATCTGCAACCACCAGTCGCACATCGACCTGATGTGCCTGCTGGCCTTTTCGCCCAACATCATCTTCCTGACCAACGACTGGGTCTGGAACAACATCTTCTTCGGCCTGCTCATCCGTTCGGCGGAGTATCTGCCCATCAGCGAGGGGCTCGACACCCTCTTGCCCAAACTTCGGGAGTTGACGGCCAAGGGCTACAGCATCGCCGTCTTCCCCGAAGGCACCCGCTCCGCAGACTGCCGCATCCGCCGCTTCCATCAGGGGGCATTCTGTCTGGCCGACCGTTTGGGGCTCAACGTGCTTCCGGCCTGTCTCTACGGTCCGGGCAAGGTGCTGCCCAAAAAGACTTACGTGTTCCAGCGCGGCCGCATCCATTTGCGCTTCGGCGCTCCCGTGAAGCTCGAGGCGTTGCGGCAGGCGGGCGACTACAGAGCGCAGGCTTCCCGCATGCGTCAATTATATATAGATATGTACCGCCATTTGGCCAACCTCATCGAACAGGATGCTTAGACACCGTCATATCATATCACTTCGTCTGAGGCTGCTCGCCCTGTTGCCGGCGCTGCCGCTCCTGTTGCAGGCCCGGGTGGACATCTGGACGGATTCCGCCTCCCGTCCGACGGTGTGGATGACGCCCTATCTGCTCAAAGGAGAAGGCCACACGGCCGTTGTCGTCTGTCCCGGAGGCAGTTACTTCTGGCACGACATGAAGGCCGAAGGCGCCGAGGTGGCCCGTTGGCTCAACCGCAACGGCATCACGGCATTCGTGCTGAAATACCGCACGGGCGGCACGACGGCTTTCGTCAGCCGCTACCGTCACGTCGTCCGGGGCCGACGCTATCCCGATCCGCAGGACGATCTGCGTCAGGCGTTGCGTTACATTCGCGCTCATGCCGCAGACTACGGCGTGGACCCCTCACGCATCGGCGTGATGGGCTTCTCTGCCGGCGGTCATCTGGTGCTCTCGGCAGCCACGCTGTTCGACCCCGCAGACCGTCCGCTCTTTTCGGCCGCCATATACCCCGTCGTCACGATGACGGCACCCTGTGTCCACGAGCGATCCCGCCGGGGTTTGTTGGGCGATTCGCAAAAGAATGACGAAGCGCTGCGCCGCCGGCTCTCGATGGAGCAGCAGGTCTCTGCCGACTGTCCGCCCGTCTTCCTGGTCAACTGCAAGGACGACCCCGTCGTCGACTGGCACAACAGTTTGCTTATGGATTCCGCACTCACGGCCAACAGCGTGACCCATCAATATCTGCTCTACGAAAGCGGCGGACACGGCTTCGGCGCCAGCGAGACGAAAGGCACGTCCGAATGCCGCCATTGGAAGGCCGAATTCCTTCGATGGTTCACGGATTCGTTTCAACCCTCATTCTCACAGACCACTGATCCATGATCTCGCGCTTTGTCCTTCAATTGTATGATCGCATGAGCTCCCGCCGGAGTCTGCTCTTCTGCCTGCTGTCTGTGTTGACGGCGGGGCTGGCGCTTTCGGCTCTGCGACAGACTTATAAGGAGGACATTTCCGACTTCCTGCCGCTCAGCAGCCGACAGGGGGATGCCATGAAGGTCTATCAGGACATCTCGGGAGCGCAGCGCATCTTCGCCGTCTTCCAATGCAGCGATTCCACCCGCACGGAGCCTGACAGCATCACGGCCGCCATCGATGATTTTGTGGCTGCGGTGCAGCGCGATTCCGTCTTGCCTACGGAAAGCGTCACCGCCGTTGTCGATGTGGAGGAGATGATGCGCCTCTCGGATTTCGTCTGCGACAACATCCCCTACTTCCTGCTCCCCGAGGACTACAGGCGCATGGACAGCCTGCTCGCCCGGGAGAATTACGTTACCGACCGCATGAGCCAAAACCGTCAGCTCCTGATGCTGCCCGGCAGCGGTACGACAGCCCGAATGCTCTGCCGCGATCCGCTCATGCTCTTTTCTCCGGCGCTCTCCGCCCTGCAGACCGGCGCGCCCTCTCTCTCCTGGGAGAACTACGACGGCTATATCTTCTCGCCCGACATGCAGCGCGCCTACGTCATGATGACGTCGCCCTTCGGCACCAGCGAGACCGACGGCAACGGACACCTCGTCGACCGGCTCCGCCGCAGCGCCGACGAGTCTGAGCGCCTTCACCCGTCGGTCCGCATCCGTTTCACGGGCGGACCGGTCATCGCTGTGGGTAATGCCAGACAGATACGCAGCGACAGCATCCTGGCCGTCTCGCTCTCTCTGACGCTGATTCTGCTCCTGCTCCTGCGCGTCTTCCGCAGCGTGCGCCACTTGCTGCTCATGCTACTGGCCATCTCGTGGGGCTGGCTCTTCGCAATGGGCATCCTTGCTCTTTTTCACGACGGCATCTCGCTCATCGTTGTCGGCATCTCGTCCGTCATTCTCGGTCTGGCCGTCAACTATCCGCTTCACTTCATTGCCCATCTGCGCCACAGCGCCAGCGTGCGTCAGGCGTTGCGCGAAACCCTCGTGCCGCTCACGGTGGGCAACATCACCACCGTAGGCGCTTTTCTCACACTGGTGCCGCTGGAGTCTGCTGCGCTGCGCGATCTGGGTCTCTTCAGCGCCCTGTTGCTGGTGGGCACCATCCTTTTCACGCTGCTCTTCCTACCCCATCTGGTGCAGATGCCCCGCACGAAAGGCGACACGCCCCTCATCCGCCGCCTCGCGGGCTTCTCCCTTGAGGGCCGCATGTGGCTGCTGTGGCCCATATTGCTGATCACTCTGTTTTTGGGCTGGAAGAGCCTCGATGCCGGCTTCGACGCCGACATCTCCCACATCAACTTCATGACGCCGGAGCAGCACGAAGACATGAACCGCCTTCACGCCTTGCAGTCCGCAGCGACTGACGGCGAAGAGCTTTTTGTGGTGACGGAAGACAGCACCCTCGACGCCGCCCTCACCCGCCGCCACGCCCAAAATCATAATTCTCAATTCTCAATTATCAATTATCAATTGTCAATTGTCAATTGTCAATTATCTCGCTTTCTCCCTTCTCCCGAAGAGCAGAAAGAGCGCCTGTCTCTCTGGCGCGACTTCCTCACCCGTCATCGGGAGCAACTGACGAAAGGCCTTGAAAAATCCGCTCAAAACGAAGGCTTTAATGCTTCTTCCTTCGAGCAATTCAGCAACATCGTCGGCAAGAATTTCGCGCCCGTTCCGGCCGAGCGCTTCGCCCCGCTGACGGAGACGGTGCTGGCGCACAACGTTGTCAGCGACAGCGTTTCCGGCCGCCATTGCGTGGTGGACATTCTCCGCCTCAAACCCCAAGAGTTGGAGACGGCCAAGGCGCAGATGGGCAACGCTTCGCCCGCCACCTACGTCTTCACTTTGGACGAGATTCACACCTCGCTGGCCTCCCGCCTTTCCGACAACTTCAACTATATCGGCTGGGCCTGTGCCGTCGTCGTGTTCTTCTTCCTCTGGGCCTCGTTCGGCCATATCGAACTGGCGCTGATTTCCTTCCTCCCCATGGCCGTCAGCTGGCTGTGGATTTTGGGCCTCATGTCGCTTTTGGACATACAGTTCAATGTGGTCAACATCATCCTGGCCACCTTCATCTTCGGTCAGGGCGACGACTACACCATCTTCATCACCGAAGGATGCCAATATGAATATGCCTACCGCCGCCGCATGCTTTCGTCCTACAAGCAGAGCATCATCGTCTCGGCTCTCATCATGTTTATCGGCATCGGCGCTTTGATTTTTGCACGCCATCCGGCGCTCTTCTCTCTGGCCGAAGTCACGGTGCTGGGTATGTCTTCCGTGGTGTTGACCGCCTGCCTCCTTCCGCCGCTCGTCTTCCGCTGGATCACCCGCAAGGGCGGTGCCGTGCGTCTGCGTCCCCTCTCTCTGCGCGCGCTATTTTTCCCGCCGCGCAAAGACGACTTCGCGGGTCTCGTCCGCGACCGTTACCGCTACAAGGGGCGCGAGATCTACGGCGACGTCTGCCGCACGCTCCGCCGGCGCACAGACGAACTCACCCGCCTTTCCTCCCGCCTTTCTCCCGAGACGCCCTGCTTCGTCTCTGGCGGACACTGGGGCGAGAGTGCGCTGCTGTTGGCGCTCTTACGCCCGAAAGCCGACATCGTCGCATTCGTTTCCGATGAAGAACGTCTCACCGTGGCCCTTCACAGCAGCGAGACGGTGGCTCCCAAGCTGCATTTTGTAACCGCATACACACATGATATTATGAAAGAAAAGATTCGCACCATGCTCGAGGACGCTCTGCCTTTGGTGAACTTCGACTCCAACTTCCTTTTCAGCGAACTCAACTCGCTGGGCGTCACCACCATCCTGATGATGCTCTCCGAGGCTTTCGACATCCGCATGGATTCGTCCGACGCCACGCCGAAGAACCTCAAGACCCTCGACAGCCTCGTGGACCTCGTTGAACGCAAACTCGCCGAGAAGCAGTGAACGCTCCCGCCACCTTCGAAAACGCTCTGCAGCAGTCGGCGCTCCGCTGGCCTCAGTGCACCGCCCTGGTTTCCGGGGACGAACGTCTGACATACGCCGAGCTGTGGCAGCGCATCTGCGAGCGTGCTGACGTACTGCGTCGCGAGGGCCCCAAGGAGCGCGTCGTGTGTCTCAGGGCGCAGCCGTCCGCCGATTGGCTCATCCGCTATTTTGCCCTCCACCTCTCCGGCTATGTGGCCGCACCGCTCGAGCGCGACACGCCCGACGCGCTCCTTGACGCCATCTCCCGTGAGCTCAATGCCGCCGCTCTGCCGCCCGACGCCGCCGACATTCTCTACACCACCGGCACCACAGGGCGCTCCAAGGGCGTCATCGTCAGTCATCGCGCCATCCTGGCCAACAACGAAAACCTCATCGACGCACAGGGCTTCTCCCACGACTTGGCCTTCGTCGTCAACGGCCCGCTCAACCACATCGGCAGCCTCTCGAAGGTCTTCCCTGTCTTGATGCTCGGCGCCACTGTTGTGCTGCTCGACGGCATGAAAGACCATAACGCCTTTTTCCAGGCACTCAACTATCCAGCCGCCAAAGTCGCCACCTTCCTCGTGCCGGCAGCCATCCGCATGTTGCTGCAGCTGAGCGGCGAACGCCTTGCCGCTTGCGCCGACAGGATAGACTTCATCGAGACCGGTGCGGCGGCCATTTCGCACGCCGACATGCTTGAGCTCTGCCGTCTCTTGCCCAACAGCCGCCTCTACAACACCTACGCCTCCACCGAGACGGGCATCATCGCCACCTACAACTTCAACGACGGGCGCTGCATGGCCGGCTGTCTGGGGCGCCCGATGCGCCACGCGCATCTCGGGATATCATCCGAGGGCCGCATTGTCTGCTCCGGCCCCATGCTCATGAGCGGCTATGCGGGCGATGCGAAGCGCACGGCCTCCGTCTTGCGCGACGGCAAATTGTACACCTCCGACCTCGGCACCATCGACGGCGAAGGCATGCTGCATCTCTCGGGCCGCGAAGACGACATCATCAATGTCGGGGGCTACAAGGTGTCGCCGCTCGAGGTGGAGGACGCCGCACTCTCCTCGCCTCTGGTTGCCGACTGCCTCTGCATCCCCTCGCCGCATCCCGTCACCGGACAGGCCCTCAAGCTCCTCGTCGTTCCCGCTGCGGGATGTACCTTCAGCAAGCGCACCCTTGCCCTGTTCCTTAAGGAGCGCCTGGAACTGTACAAGGTGCCGCTCCTCTACGAAGAGGTCCCCGCCATCCGCCGCACCTTCAACGGCAAACCGGACCGCAAATCCTACCTGAGGGACAACTGCCGAGCGTGAGTAATGTCTGCGGCGAATGGCCGCAAACAGTCTGAGGAATCTCTATCCGATTTTTCCACACACAATTCTCCACACGACTTTCTACACAAAAAATCAAAATGTGTGCAATAAAAACGCAGCGGCGTGCGTTATAACGACATCAAAGGAAAAACAAACCGCAAAACCACCCGGCCTATGGCAAAACCACCACTCCCCGACGCTACCTTCATCGCACTCCCCAAGCCTTCACAAGAAGTGACGGAGTACTTGCGCACACTGGCACGCGCCTTCCGACCCACACCCGTCTGACACGTCAAATCGACGTACGGGCGTAAGCCGAAGCCTCCATCGGACAGAAGTCCTTATCACGGAACTTATACGTGCCCACCATCGCTATCATGGCGGCGTTGTCCGTCGTGTAGCCGAACTTGGGAATGAACACTTCCCAACCGTAACGCTTGGCGGGATCGAGGAATGCGTTGCGCAGCCCCGTGTTGGCACTCACGCCGCCGGCCACAGCCACCTGCTTGATGCCAAAATCCTTAGCAGCCTGACGAAGTTTCTTCATCAGGATGTCCACAATGGTTTTCTCCAGAGAAGCTGCCAGGTCTTCCTTGTGATGCTCTACAAAGTCGGGATCCGTCTGCACCCACTCGCGCAGATGATAGAGGAAGGACGTCTTGAGGCCCGAGAAGGAGTAGTCGTAGCCCGCAATCTGCGGCTTGGAGAATTCGTAGGCTTCGGGATTGCCCTGACGTGCGAGGCGGTCAATGATCGGTCCGCCGGGATAACCGAGGCCCATCACCTTGGAACACTTGTCGATGGCCTCACCGGCCGCATCGTCGATGGTCTGACCCACGATCTCCATATCCTTATAGGAACGCACAAGGACAATCTGTGAATTGCCGCCGCTGACAAGCAGACAGAGGAACGGGAACGAAGGCTCGCGATGCTCCTCACCCTCTTCGCGGATGAAGTGTGCCATGATGTGCCCCTGAAGATGGTTGACCTCAATCATGGGGACGCCGAGAGAAGCGGCAAAGCCCTTGGCGAAGCTGACGCCCACAAGGAGCGAGCCCATCAGGCCCGGACCACGCGTGAAAGCGACGGCGGAAAGTTCCTCACGGGAGACGCCGGCCTTCTTCAAAGCCTGGTCCACCACCGGAACAATGTTCTTTTGATGGGCGCGCGAAGCCAATTCCGGCACCACGCCACCGTAGGCCTCATGCACCAACTGAGAGGCCGTCACATTGGACAGCAACACGCCGTCGCGCATCACGGCGGCGGAAGTATCGTCGCACGAACTCTCTATAGCCAATATCGTCACCATGTCAGTCGCTCTACTCCGTTTTCAGTCATTACAAAGGTATGTTCCCACTGCGCCGAAGGCAGCTCGTCGTCGGTGATGACCTCCCATCCGTAAGGGTCGTCCTCATCGATAAAGACGCGCCACGAACCCTGATTGATCATCGGCTCGATGGTGAACGTCATCCCGGGCACCAGCAGCATGCCCGTGCCGCGCGCGCCGCGATGCTCCACATCCGGCTCCTCATGGAACTCCAGTCCGACGCCGTGACCGCAGAGGTCGCGCACGACGGAGAAGCCGTGACTGTGGGCGTGCTTCTCGATGGCGTGACCCAAGTCGCCCACGAAGACATAGGGCTCGCTGCACACCTTCTCGCCTATCTTCAGACACTCCCAGGCCACATCGACCAGCTCCTGCTTTTTGGGCGTCGTGCGGCCGATGACGAACATGCGGCTGGCATCGGCGTAGTAGCCGTCGAGGATAGTGGTGCAGTCCACATTGATGATGTCGCCCTCTTCGAGCACAACGTCCTCTGAAGGAATGCCGTGACAGACCACCTCATTGATGCTGGTGCAGCAGCTCTTGGGGAATCCCTCATAGTTGAGGGGTGCGGGGATGCCGCCGCCCTTGGTGGTCGTCTCATAGACGATGCGGTCGATTTCCTCTGTGGTCATGCCCTCGCGAATCTTCTCCTGGACGACGTCGAGCACCGCCGTATTAAGCACGCCGGCGCGCCGGATGCCATCAATCTGCTCGGGCGTCTTGATCATGCTGCGCGAGGGGCACAGTTTGCCGCGCTCCTGGAAGGACAGAATCCTGCGGTCCATCTCAGTGAGCGGCTGCCCCGGAATCAGCGTCCAGTTGGCCTTCTTCTTTTTACCCATTATACGAAATGTCTATGCGCGCGCTTCAGCGATATACGACAGGGCCTCGCGGCATTTGTTGACCACGTAGTCCCAATCGCCGGCCTTCACCTTGTCCGAGGGGAAGAGCTTCGAGCCCATGCCCACACAGAAGACGCCGGCCTTAAACCACGACGTGAGGTTCTCTTTGTCAGGCGATACGCCGCCCGTCACCATAATCTTGGACCAGGGCATCGGCGCCTTGAGGCCCTTCACCATGTTGGGGCCGTAAACGTCGCCGGGGAACAGCTTGGTGAGGTCGCAGCCCAGCTCCTGAGCCTTGCCGATCTCACTCACAGTGCCGCAGCCGGGACAGTAAGGCACCAGACGACGGTTGCACACAGGCGCAATGTCGGGATTGAAGAGCGGACCCACCACGAAGCAGGCACCGAGCTGCAGATAGAGCGCAGCAGTGGGTGCATCGACCACGGAGCCGATGCCCAGAGCCAATTCGGGGCACTCCTTGTCGGCCCACTTCACCAGCTCGGCAAACACCTCCTGGGCGAAATCGCCGCGATTGGTGAATTCAAAGGCACGTACACCGCCTACATAGCAAGCCTTCACGACGTTTTTGCAGACCTCAACATCCTTATTATAAAAGACGGGAACCATCGGTGCAGCGGCAATCTTGGCCAGCACCTGTATCTTATCAAATTTTGCCATAATTATCAATTGTCAATTGTCAATTATCAATTAGCGCTGAACTCGTCCGTTGGCGCTGCCGCCGGCAAGAGCCTCCACCTCCTCGACGCTCACCAGATTGAAGTCGCCGGGGATGGTGTGCTTCAATGCACTGGCTGCCACAGCGAACTCGAGCGCTTCGCCCTGAGTCGGCTTCGTGAGCAGGCCGTGAATCAGACCGCCGGAGAAGCTGTCGCCGCCGCCCACACGGTCGATGATGGGATTGATGTCGTAGCGCTTGCTCTGATAGAACTCCTTGCCGTCGTAGATGAGGGCCTTCCAGCCGTTGTGCGTGGCGGAGAAGCTCTCGCGCAGCGTGCTCACAACATACTTGAAGCCGAACTCCTGCATCATCTGACGGAAGATGCCTTCGTAGCCGGCAGCATCGGTCTGACCGCCCTCGACATCGGCGTCGGGCTTGAAACCGAGACAGAGCTCTGCGTCCTCCTCGTTGCCGATGCAGACATCGACATACTGCATGAGCGGGCGCATCACAGAAATGGCTTTCTCGCTGGTCCAGAGCTTCTTGCGGAAGTTGAGGTCCACGCTGACGGTGACGCCGTGCTTCTTGGCAGCAATGCAGGCCTGGCGCAGGCACTCGGCAGAAGCGTCGGAAATAGCGGGCGTGATGCCGCTCCAATGGAACCAGTCGGCACCCTCGAATATCTTGTCGAAGTCGAAGTCCTCGGGCTTGGCCTCGGCAATGGCGCTGTGGGCGCGGTCGTAAATCACCTTGGAGGGACGCATCGAAGCGCCGGTCTCAGCATAATAGAGGCCTACACGATCGCCGCCGCGGGCCACGAAGTCGCAGTTGACACCATAACGACGCATGCCGTTGAGCGCAATCTGACCGATCTCATGCTTGGGAAGCTTGGAAACAAAATAGCAGTCGTGGCCGTAGTTGGCACACGAAATGGCCACATTGGCTTCGCCACCGCCGGGGATAATCTGGAAGCTGTCAGCCTGAATAAAACGATAGTTACCTTCGGGGGAGAGACGAAGCATCAGTTCGCCCATGGTCACAATTTTTGCCATATTGAGAATTTTAAAATCCGTTTTCTCTACAAAAGTACAAAAAATCTGCCGTCTAAGACGGAATTCACGAAAAAAATTGTATCTTTGTCTTCAAAAATGGAACAAATGAAACAACTAATCTCACTTTTCATCCTTTGCGGACTGCTTACATTCACCGCTTGCGACCGTTTCAAGAAACTCAGCGGATGGGAGCGCGACTCCGTCGTGATAGACGATCTGATCCGCTACGGCGACACCCTCAGCACGGAGGTGAAGAAGAGCGTGATAGAAGGACAGGAGTTCCCGAACTACCACATCTCCGTGAAGGTCGTGCTGACCGGCCAGGACTCCATTGACGAGGTCATCTGCGAGAGTGTCTTCGGACACAGCGGAGATCCCAAAATGCTGATGCAGAACCTGATCGACTCGCTGGAGCGGGAATTCACGCAGGAGTTGACCGAATTCTACAGCCCGGGCGTGGATGACGATGACACGATGAGCTACGAATACATCGCGACCTGCCTGCCGTCGAACTTTGCCAAGCCCAACACCGCACACCCCGCACTCTCCTATGAATATGCTTTGGAAGCTTATCTCGGAGGCGCGCACGGCAGCTACGAGGTGCAATACCTGAACTTCTCCAGCAACGACGGCCACCGCATCAGGCTCGCCGAAGTCTACGAAGGCGACCCCTGCACGGCCATGATGGCGAAGCTGCTCAAGGATAACGGGTGCAAGACCAAAGAGGAACTGATGGAAAAGACCGACATCCTCATGACGGGCGATCTCTACCCCACGCAGAACTTCCTCATCGTGGGCGACAGCCTGCTCTTCCGCTTCAATGCCTATGAAATAGCGCCCTATTCCAGCGGCGCGGTAGAAGTGATGGTGCCATGCAATCGATAGAACAATATTTCCCGGAACTGACAGAACGGCAGAGGCAGCAGTTTGCCGCATTGGACGAACTCTATCGCACGTGGAATGCCCGCATCAACGTGATTTCCCGTAAGGACATCGATGCGCTCTACGAGCACCACGTGCTCCACTCGCTCGGCATTGCCAAAGCCTTCCCCTTCGCCGACGGCACGAAAGTGATGGACCTCGGCACCGGAGGCGGATTTCCCGGCATTCCGCTGGCCATCCTGACGCCCGGAGTGCATTTCCATCTGGTGGACTCCATCGGCAAGAAAATCCGGGTGTGCAACGAAATCATTCAGGCTTTGGGACTGGACAACGTGACCACCGAATGGACACGCGTCGAGAAAAAAAAAAAAAAATACGATGTTGTAG
>X369_Koala__coassemble_71_pt1 | contig 24770 bp, 20 predicted proteins | sample X369_Koala__metabat2_high_PE_008 | metagenome-assembled genome bin X369_Koala | reverse complement strand
GGTGCAGAGATGCGCTCGCCGTAGGGCGGATTGGTGATGAGCAGGCTCGGATGCAGAGGTTTCTCAAAATTCTTGATGTCGCGCTGCTCAACGGTGATTTCCTTGGTGAGACCGGCTGCTTTTATGTTGCGGGTGGCAATGGCAACGGCGTGCACATTAAGGTCGTAGCCATAGATGTGGTGGTTGAAGGGGTGCTCTTCGGAGTCGTCGTTGTACACCTTCTCAAAGAGTTCGCGGTCGAAATCGGGCCATTTCTCAAAAGCATACTCCGAGCGGAAAACACCTGGCGAGATGCCTCTGGCTATCAGGGCGGCCTCGATGAGGAAAGTGCCGGAGCCGCACATGGGGTCGATGAAATCGCATTCTCCGCGCCATCCGGTCATCAGGATGATGCCGGCAGCCAACACTTCGTTGAGCGGTGCCTCCACCTGCTCCTGCCTGTAGCCGCGACGGTGCAGACTCTCGCCCGAAGAGTCGAGCGCCAGAGTGCAGTCATACTCCGACACATGAATGTGGAGCTGCAGGTCGGGATTTTTCAGGCGAATGTTCGGGCGGTCGCCGGTCTTCTCGCGCATCTGGTCCACAATAGCGTCTTTCACTTTGTAGGCCACCATCTTGGAGTGGCGGAACTCGCTGGAATAGACCACGCTGTCGACGGCAAAGGTGGTGCGGTTGGTGAGATACTGTGTCCAATCGACAGCTTTCACGGCGTCATACACTTCGTCAGCCGTCTTGGCACGGAAATGCTTGATGGGCTTGAGGATGCGGATGGCGGTGCGCAGTTGGACATTGGCGCGATACATCATCTCCAGATCGCCGGTGAAGGACACCATGCGGCGACCGATTTCGATGTTGTTGGCTCCGAGCCGGGTGAGTTCTTCGGCCAAAATGTTCTCCAGTCCCTGGAGAGTTTTGGCGATCATTTCAAACTCCATATGAGTGTTATTTTTTTGAATTCGAATTTAAAACAGTAATTACAAACCTCCCCAGTCTTCGGGCCGGATCATGTGGCTCTTGCGCTTCTTGGCCTGCAGGAGTCTCTCGCCCGGCTTCGTGTCTTCCGTCACCCAGATATTACCGCCGATGATGGTGCCGCGTCCTATGGTGATGCGTCCCAGCACGGTGGCGTTGCTGTAGACGATGATGTCGTCTTCCAGTATGGGGTGGCGGGGAATGCCCTTGATGGGGTTGCCGTTATCGTCTTGCGGGAAGCTCTTGGCGCCGAGGGTGACGCCCTGATACAGCTTCACGTTGTTGCCGATGATGCAGGTGGCGCCGATGACGACGCCCGTGCCGTGGTCGATGGTGAAGCGATGGCCGATTTGGGCCCCCGGGTGAATGTCGATGCCCGTTTCGGAATGTGCCATCTCCGTGATGACGCGGGGCACGAGGGGCACGCCCAGCCGGTAGAGACAATGGGCCACACGATAGTTGGAGAGGGCCTTCATGGTGGGGTAGCAGAGCACCACTTCGTCGATGCTCTCTGCTGCGGGATCGCCGTCGTATGCGGCCTCGGCGTCTTCCTTCAGGAGTGACTTGATTTCGGGCAGGGCCTCCACGAAGCGCTCCACGGTGTCGGCATCGGTGTTCATCAGGAGCAGGGTGCGAATACGCTGCAGCTTGCGCTCAGTGTCATCGCAGGGGATGCCCTCCACGCCGTAGAATTCAGGGAAAAAATATGAGCGGCACAGGTCCACCAATTCGCGGATGGCGGGCAGTGACGGGCATTTCAGGGAAGTATCTACCATATTATATATAACAATTCGGGCACAAATTTACTGCTTTTCCTTCAGATGGACGACAAAAAGGGGGATTCACTTTTGCCTTTTCACTTTAATTTTGTAATTTTGCAGCCGAATTAAGCATCATTGACAATGAATAAAGTTCCTGTATTGCTTCTCACGGGTTATCTCGGCAGTGGTAAGACGACCCTTCTCAACAGAATCCTCAATAACCGGCGCGGCATCCGCTTTGCCGTCATCGTGAACGACATCGGTGAAGTCAACATAGACGCTTCCCTCATCCAGAAAGACGGCGTGGTCAATCAGACGGACGACTCTTTGGTGCCGCTGCAGAACGGCTGTATCTGCTGTACCCTGAAGATGGATTTGGTGGAGCAGCTTCACGACATCGTCTCCACGGGTAAGTTTGATTACATAGTGATTGAGGCCAGCGGCATCTGCGAGCCGGCTCCCATTGCCCAAACCATCTGCTCCATTCCCACGATGGGTCCGCAGTATACTGAGGGCGGTGTGCCCGAGTTGGACTGCATTGCTACCGTGGTGGACGCGCTGCGCATGAAGGACGAATTTGCCGGCGGCAACGACCTGCTCAAGTCGAATATCGACGAGGAGGACATTGAAAATCTGGTGATTCAGCAGATTGAGTTCTGCAACCTGATCATCCTGAACAAGGTCAGCGAGGTGAGCAAGGAGGATTTGGGCCGCATCCGTTCGGTCATCACCCACCTGCAGCCCCACGCCCGTATTGTCGAGTGTGATTATGGTGACGTGGATTTCGATGACCTGTTGCACACCGGCCTCTTCGATTTTGAGAAAGTGGCCACATCCGCAGCATGGATTGAGGCTTTGGAGGGCCATGAGGAAGATGACGACGATGACGATGACGACGATCATGACCACCATCATCATGAGGAGCACGAGCACCACCATCATGACGATGACGACGATGATGACGACGATGATGAACACGAACACCATCACCACCATCACCACCACCATCACCACGGAGAGGGTGAGGTGGAGGAATACGGCATCGGCACTTTTGTCTGGCAGCGCCGGGCTCCGATGGACTTAGGGCGTTTCGACCACTTTGTGGCTCGCCTGTGGCCCAAGAGCATCATCCGCTGCAAGGGTATCTGCTATTTCAAGTCGGAGCGCGACACCTGCTATCTTTTTGAGCAGGCCGGTCGTCAGGTGCAGTTGAAGAATGCCGGACTGTGGTATGCCACCATGCCCGAAGACGAGTTGGAGGCTCTGATGGCGCGTCAGCCGGATTTGCGGCGCGACTGGGATGAATACTACGGCGACCGCATGCAGAAGTTGGTCTTCATCGGCCAGCATCTGGATAAGGAGGCCATCACGACGCTGCTGGATCAGTGTTTGGTGGAGGAATAAACAGTTACACATTTTAAACAGCCATAAACAATGAACGCCAAAGTCAGTATTATCATGGGCAGCACAAGCGATCTGCCCGTCATGGAGAAAGCTGCACAATTTCTCGATGAAATGGACATTCCCTTCGAGATGAACGCCCTCTCGGCGCACCGCACGCCCGATGAAGTGGAGGCTTTTGCCAAAGGAGCTGAAAATCGCGGCCTGAAAGTCATTATTGCAGGCGCCGGTATGGCGGCAGCGCTTCCCGGAGTCATTGCTGCGAGCACCACCGTGCCCGTGATTGGTGTGCCCATTAAGGGTATGCTCGACGGCTTGGACGCCATGCTCTCCATCATCCAGATGCCTCCCGGCATTCCCGTGGCTACAGTCGGGGTGAACGGAGCGCAGAATGCGGCCATTCTTGCCGCCGAGATGCTGGCTCTTTCGGATGAGGCTCTGTCGGCCAAGTTGAAGACCTACAAGACAGGACTTAAGGTGAAGATCGTGAAGGCCAACCAGGAGATTTCCGAGGTGAAATATAAAAACAAGGTGAACTGACCATGACGCAGAGTGCTCCATCCGGCGTCCTCACGCGGCGTCGTTCTCACGCCGTCCTGGTGGGCGGTGTGGCCATCGGCGGAGACAATCCGGTTCGGGTGCAGTCGATGTGTACCACCTCCACGATGGACACCGAGGGCAGTGTGGCGCAGGTGTTGCGCATCGCCCGGGCCGGAGGTGAACTTGTCCGTCTGACCACTCAGGGCACCCGTGAGGCGGAGAACATGCGTCTCATCCGGGAAGGCGTGCGTCGGGCCGGTTGCTCCGTGCCCTTGGTGGCTGATGTGCATTTCAATCCCAATGTGGCCGACGTGGCCGCGCTCTATTGCGAGAAGGTGCGCATCAATCCGGGCAACTACGTGGACGCTGCACGCCAATTTAAGCATTTAGACTACACCGATGAGGAGTATGTCGCGGAGTTGCGTCGCATCGAGGAGCGTCTGTTGCCATTCCTGCAGATCTGCCGGGAGCACGGGACGGCGTTGCGTATCGGCGTCAATCACGGCAGCCTGTCCGATCGCATCATGTCGCGCTATGGCGACAGTCCCGAGGGCATCGTTGAATCATGCATGGAGTTTCTGCGCATCTGCGAGAAGCACCGCTTCATGGATGTGGTGGTCAGCATCAAAGCCTCCAACACGGTGGTGATGGTGCAGAGCGTGCGCCTGCTGGTGCAGGCCATGGAGCGTGAAGGCATGGATTTCCCGTTGCATCTGGGGGTCACGGAGGCAGGAGAGGGGGAGGACGGACGCGTTAAAAGTGCCGTGGGCATTGGCGCCCTGCTGACGGAAGGCATCGGCGACACCATCCGCGTGTCGCTCTCCGAGGCGCCTGAAAACGAGATTCCTGTGGCCCGTCGTTTGGTGGAGCTGGTGGACGAATGCGCCTTTTTGAGGCGTCAGGCAGAAGCCGCCATCGCCGATGATACTGTCACTTTACGCCTAGAGGCCGACTCTTTGGAAGATTTGCAGCTGAGGGCCTCAATGGCCGTTGGTGCGCTTTTTATCGACCGCAAGGCGTCCCGTCTGCGGATAGAGTGTCCTGGATTTGAGGCTTATACGGAGGCTTTGGCCGACAGCATTCTGCAGGCCGCCCGGGTGAAGTTTGTGAAGACGGAATACATCTCCTGTCCCGGTTGCGGCCGCACGCTTTACGCGCTTCAGGACACCATTGCCCGCATCAAGGCTGCCGTGACGCAGCGCGAACAGTCGGATCATCCCTTTGTCGACCGCAACGGACAGCGGGTGTTCCTCAAGATCGGCATCATGGGCTGCATCGTCAACGGCCCGGGTGAGATGGCCGACGCCGACTATGGTTATGTCGGTGCTGCACGCGGGAAAATCTCCTTGTACAAGGGGAAGGAATGCGTGGAGAAAAACATTCCCGAGGCGGAGGCCGTGGAGCGCCTGATGGCCTTCATCGAAGAAGACCTGCGTCAGTAATCGAAGGTGCTGCCTCCGGCAAACTCCCTGAGCAGTGACACCATGGGCACCTGTTTTCCGGGCAGGCGCAGGAAGCGTTGCATGATGGTTTTCAGTCGGTCGGCTTCGCCGAATTCCTCTTCGTCCGGCTTCACGGCTTCGAGCAGCGGCAGGGCCTGCGTGCGGATGACGGAGATTTCGTAGAGCAGCGATGAGTTGAAGAAGGTGTCCGCCTCTTCGCGGAAGGGCAGGATCCACTTCTCTTCTCCCCGTCTGACGCTGGGGAATCGGTGTATGATCTCCGAGGCCGTCTGTCCGCGGAATTTCGAGTCGCGGATGAGGCGGCGCATCAGGCGCAGGTCGCCCGTGGAGAGGTAGTTGACGCCGTCGAGCGAGATGGTGGTGACGGGCGATACGTAGATGCGGTATTTGTATTTCTCCTCCACCTGCTTGGAGAGCAACGGATTCAGAGCGTGGGTGCCTTCGATGAGCAGCACGTCGGTGTGGGCGATCTGCATGGTCTTCTCGCGCCACTCGCGTTTGCCGTCCACGAAGTTGTAGCGCGGCAGCCGCACCTCCTTGCCCGCCAGCAGGTCGGCCATCGTCTGTCCGAACAGTTTGGTGTCCACGCACGCCAGCGATTCGAAGTCGTATTCTCCGTTTTCATCGCGCGGCGTGTCTTCGCGATTCACGAAGAAGTCGTCGGTGGAGACGGTGTGGGTGCGCAGGCCGCAGGCCGTCAGCGTGATGGACAGGCGCTTGCACGTGGTGGTCTTGCCGCTGCTGGAGGGGCCTGCGAGCAGCACCAGTCGGGCCCGTTTCGCCACGATGGCATCGGCGATTTCGCACAGCTTCTTGTCCTGAAACGCCTCGCTCACGTTGATGATCTCGGTGGCCCGTCCTTCCGTGATGGCCTGATTCAGGTCTTCCACCGTCTGGATGCCCAGCACGTTCTGCCATCGCGTCTGCTCTTCTTTACAACGTCTCTTGTGCTGCTCAGTCTTCGTCATATTCGTTTAATGATTGTTTTCTAAATGCAAAAATAACAAAAAATCAGTTTTATTTACAAAAAAAGCCGTACCTTTGCCCCCGAAAATTATCAAAATGAGTAGAAAAATATGAAGAAAATCAGTTATGCGCTGGGTTTGGGCATCGGTCAGCAGCTCAAAAGTATGAACATCGAAGGCTTTTCCATCGAAGAGTTTTCGCGCAGCATCACGGAGGTGATGGAGGGTCGTCCCACGGAGATGACGGCGCGCGAGGCTCAGGTGATGCTCAACGACTATTTCTCCCGCCAGCAGGAGGTTCAGGCCGGCAAGGCCAAAGAGGAGGGCAAGGCTTTCCTGGCCGAGAACGGCAAGAAGGCCGGTGTGACCACCACGAAGAGCGGTCTGCAGTATGAGGTGCTCCAGGAGGGCACGGGCCGTTCGCCCAAGGCTACGGACACGGTGCGCTGCCACTACGAGGGTCGTCTCATCGACGGCACGGTCTTCGACAGCAGCTATCAGCGCGGCGAGCCCGCCGACTTCGGACTGAATCAGGTGATTGCCGGATGGACCGAGGGCGTGCAGCTGATGAAGGAGGGCGCCAAGTTCCGCTTCACCATCCCCTATATGCTGGCCTACGGCGAAGGCGGTGCCGGTGCGAGCATTCCTCCCTACGCCACTCTGGTGTTTGATGTTGAATTGATTAAGGTTTTATAAAATACACAATTATGAAGAAGTTTGCAATTCTTGCAGTCATTGCAGTGGCTGCCACATTGAGTTCCTGTTTCAACAAGGCTCCCAAGGCCGATTTGAAGGAGGAGTTGGACACGCTGAGCTACGCCGCCGGCCTGGCTCAGACACAGGGTCTGAAGCGTTACCTCGTGGAGCAGGTGGGTATGGACACCACCTACATCGACGAGTTTGTCAAGGGTTTGCTGGAAGGCGCCCAGGCCGACGATTCGCCCAAGACGAAGGCTTACTATGCCGGCGTTCAGATTGGCCAGCAGATCTCCGGTCAGATCATCAAGAACCTCAACTACCAGCTCTTCGGTGAGGACAGCGTCAGCACCGTCAGCCTAGACAACTTCATGGCCGGTTTCATTGCCGGTACCACGGAGAAGGGCGCTCTGATGACCGTCGAGGAGGCCGACAGCACCTTCATGACCAAGCTGCAGTCTTTCCGCGCACGCCAGATTGAGAAGGAGTACGCCGAGTGGAAGCAGCAGAACATCGATTTCATGGCCGCTACGGCCAAGAAGGACGGCATCCTCTCTCTGGGCGACGGCATCTTCTACACCGTGGAGACCGAGGGTAAGGGCGCTGTGCCCGCCGACAGCAACCTGGTGAAGGTGCACTACGAGGGCAAGCTCATCGACGGCACTGCCTTCGACAGCAGCTACAAGCGCAACGAGCCCCTCACCATCCGTCCCACTCAGGTGATTCCCGGTTGGGGCAAGGCGCTCACCTCTATGCCCGTGGGCAGCAAGTGGACGGTGTATATCCCCCAGGAGCAGGGCTACGGTTCTCGCGACATGGGCACCATCAAGCCTTTCTCCGCCCTCGTCTTCACCATCGAACTCCTGAGCATTGAAAAGTAAACGATGAAGAAGATATTGCTCTTTGCCCTCTGTGCGCTGCTTTGTGTCGGCGCACAGGGCGCAAAAAAATCCAAGAAGTCCTCTAAGAAGGCCGAGGCCGTTAAGGTGGACACCATCGACGGCCGCACGTTTGCCTATCTCCTGGGCTATATCAACACTCAGGGCCTCAAGCCCTATCTCGTGCAGCAGAAGGGTGTGGACACCACCTATATGGCGCAGTTCATCGAGGGCTTTGCCGTGAAGGAGCTCACGCCCGAGGACAAGGCCTTCCAGGCCCGCATCGTCGGCACAGAGATCCGTCAGGATGTGGAGAACCGCATCCTGCCCAACTTCTCACGCCAGCTCAGCGATTCCGTCAAGGTGCTCTCCGATGAGGATTTCGTGCGCGGCTTCTCCGACGCTTTGCGCGGTGAGGCTCTGCCCATCTCTCAGGACAGTGCCATGCAGGCCATCGACAAGCAGTTCAAGTATTGGCGCGGCGTCATGATGGAGCAGAAGTACGGCGCCAACCGTCGTGCCGGCGAAGACTTCCTGGCCGCCAACGCCAAGAAAGACAGCGTCGTCGTCACCGCGAGCGGCCTTCAGTACAAGGTGCTCACGGCCGGCACCGGCGAGAAGCCGACGGCCACCGATCGCGTTAAGGTCAACTACGAGGGTCGTCTCATCGACGGCACCGTCTTCGACAGCAGCTACAAGCGTGGCGAGCCCGCCACCTTTGGCGTCGGCCAGGTGATCAAGGGTTGGACCGAGGCACTGATGCTGATGCCCGTCGGCAGCAAGTGGGAGCTCTACATCCCCCAGCAGCTGGCCTACGGCGACCGCGAGCAGAATCAGAAGATTCCGCCCTTCTCAGCGCTGATCTTCACGGTGGAACTGCTCGAAATAGTGAAGTAACTCAGATTCTTCACTCTTCACTCTTCACTCTCAGGCAATCGCCTGAGAGGTCGACGTCGAAGAGGCAGGGAATTCTCACATAATGTCCGTTCACGCTCTTGTGGCTGTGGACGGACATTTTCCATTGTCCGTCGAGGGTGCGGAAGAGCATGCTGTGGCCGTAGTTCGGCGGGGTGATGGGCTCTTTCTCCTGCACCCAGGGACCGTCGAGCGTGCCGCTCTCCGAGTAGGCCACGCCCTGTGTGTAGTCCTTATAGACCCAGCTGGTCCACAGCATGCCCAGCCGTCCGGTCGCCGTGCGGAAGAGCCAGGGGCCGTCGGTCACCTTGTTGAAGGTCTCCACGCCGTCTTCCCTCTCGCGGCTCCAGGGGCTGTCGCTGGCGCGGAAGAGCACTTTGCCTTCGCCCACGCTGCCGCTCAGGTCGGGCTTCAGCTCGATCTTCTCTATGGTGCCGTTCCAGTTTTTCAGCCACTCGCCGCAATAGACCATATAGGGCTTGCCGTCGAGGTCCACCCACAGCGTGCCGTCGAGGGTGGGGGCGTCGGCCGGCAGATAGGTCTTGTCCTGCATGGGCACATAGGGGCCGTCGGGGCGGTCGCTCACGAGCACGTGGCAGGCGCGCCGCTCAATGCGGTTGCCCCTAACCGTGCCGATGAACACGTCGCGGTTGGTGAAGGTGGCGAAGTAGTAGTATTTGCCCTTGTAGTGATGCAGCTCTGCGGCCCATATCATCGGTCGCGGGCCCATCCACGAGGCGGTGTCGATCTCGACCACGTTGTAGGGTCCGGTCCACATCTTCAGGTCGGGGCTCTTCCACAGCAGTCCGCCCGTGCCGGTCATGTAGTACATTTGGGTGGCGCTGTCGGCCAGGATGCAGGGGTCGCTGAGACGGATCTCTTCGAGGGGCACGGTGCGCACCTGGCGCTGTGCTGACGCGATGACGGCGCAGAGGGTGAAGAGCAGCAGGAGTGCGGCCTTCAGACGGAGTGTTTTCATAGTGTTGATGTGTTTTGGTTGACGTTTCGCGGGCAAAGATAGCAAATTATTTGGAAACAAGTGCTAAAAATGCCTCGTGAATTCGTGTATCTCCGTCCAATTCAGGGTGAAAGGCCGTGGCGATCTGCTTTCCTTCCCTCGCGGCCACGATGTTGCCGCCGACGCTGGCAATAGCCTCACACCCGTCGCTCAGCGTCTCCTCTATATAAGGCGCGCGTATGAAGGTCATGGGGACGTTCTCCCCGATGCCTTCCACCCGCTCTTCCGTATGGAAGCTGCCCAACTGGCGGCCGTAGGCGTTGCGGCGCACGCGCATGTGCATGGTCGCGAGATGCTCCTCGGAGAGCAGTATCATGCCGGCGCAGGTGCCCAAGACGGGCAGTCCGGCGAGGATGTCGCGCCGCACGGCTCCGAAGAGTCCGAGGTCGTCGAGCAGACGCCGCTGCACCGTGCTCTCGCCGCCGGGCAGGATGAGGCCGTCCTTCGGGCGCTCCCAGTCGGAGGCCTGCCGCACCTCGAAGCAGTCCGCACCCAGACGGCGGAGCATCGCTTCGTGTTCGATGAAGGCGCCCTGAAGCGCCATGACTGCGATGTTCATTTGCCGCGCTCTGCCATCAGCAGTTCTATCTCCTGCTCGTTGATGCCCACCATCGCCTCTCCGAGGTCTTCCGAGAGCTCGGCCAGCATCTTGGCGTCCCGGTAGTTGGTGACGGCCTTGACGATGGCGGCGGCGCGTTTGGCGGGATTGCCGCTCTTGAAGATGCCGCTGCCCACGAAGACGCCCTCGGCTCCGAGCTGCATCATCAGGGCGGCGTCGGCCGGCGTGGCCACACCGCCTGCGGCGAAGTTCACCACGGGCAGACGGCCGTTGTCATGCACCCAGCGCACCAGCTTGTAGGGCGCCTGCAGCTGCTTGGCGGCCTCGTAGAGCTCGTCGGGGCTCATGGCGCTGAGGCGGCGTATCTCGCTCTGCATCAGACGCATGTGGCTCACGGCCTGCACCACATCGCCCGTGCCCGGTTCGCCTTTGGTGCGGATCATGGTGGCGCCTTCGGCTATGCGCCTCAGGGCTTCCCCCAGATTTTTCGCACCGCAGACGAAGGGCACGTTGAACATGCTCTTGTCGATATGGTTGATGTTGTCGGCAGGTGAGAGCACTTCGCTTTCGTCGATGTAGTCTATCTCGATGGCTTGCAGTATCTGCGCCTCGGCGATGTGGCCGATGCGGCATTTGGCCATCACGGGGATGCTGACGGCTTCCTGTATGCCGCGTATCATTTTGGGGTCGCTCATGCGCGACACGCCGCCGGCGGCGCGGATGTCGGCCGGAATGCGTTCCAGGGCCATCACGGCGCAGGCGCCGGCCTCTTCGGCGATGCGGGCCTGTTCGGGTGTGGTCACGTCCATGATGACGCCGCCTTTGAGCATCTGTGCCAGCTGGCGGTTGAGCTGTTGTCTTTCGTTGTTCTTGTTGTTGTGTTGTGTGATGTCAGTTTGTATTGTCGCGGCGAGACGCCCTTCTGCTTCCTGAAGTAGCGCGAGAGCTGGGCCTGCGACGAGAATCCCAGCTGCCGGGCCACGGTCTTGAGCGGCGTGCCCGTCGTGGTGAGGTATTTCACGATTTCCGCCGTCAGCCTCTCGTCGATGATGTTCTTGGGCGTGCGTCCGGCGATGCGGCGCGTCACCTGGCTGAGATAGCGCGGCGACACGTTGAGCTCTTCGGCGTAGAAGCTCACGTCGGCGTAGCGGTGGAAGAAGCGCCCGACGGCGTCGAGAAACAGGTTGTAGAGCTCGGCGCTGCGGCTGCCGGCGTCGGCGTATTCGGCCGGTGCTTCGCGCAGCATCTTGCGCGCTCCGCCGACGGCTTCCTCCACGCTCTCTCCGCGGCTCAGCCCGACGGCCACTGCGGAGGCGAAGCGGTTGGCGCGTCCGTGCGAGGGCTCGCCCTCGGGCAGGTCGTCCCTGGTCAGCACCACCGTGCACAGCGGCAGCAGCAGGCCTTCTATGGCGGCGTAGGTCTCGGGCGAGACGAGCTGGTCGCCCCGGGAGGATTTCAGCACGGGGGCGTAGATGATGTGGCGGGGTTTGTAGCGGCGCAGCACGTCGGCCACCGTCTCAACCACGTCGATGCGGCGCAGCAGTCCCACCTTCACCACCTGCGGCTGCAGGTCGTTGATGATGCTCTCCAGCTGCAGGCGCACCACGTCGGTGGGCAGGTCGTAGAACTCGTCGATGCCCAGCGTGTTCTGCACCGTGATGGAGGTGACGGCCGAGACGGCGCGTCCGCCCATTTCGCTGATGAGGCGGATGTCGGCCTGCACGCCCGATCCTCCCGTGCCGTCGCTACCGGTGATGGTCAGTATGGTGTCGCTCATTCTGCCCTTTGTTTTGAATTTCGCTGCAAAGGAACGAAAATTTCGCGAAAGCACCAAATGTCCTTCCTATAATGATAAAAGAATGTGCGTTTTGGATAAAAACCGTGTAAAGTTGGTGAAAAGTCAGCAATTTTTGGTACATTTGCACCATAAAATGTACAATTTCAATAAGAAGTAAGCCATATGAAAGCGATCAGCACCAAAAAGGCACCTGCTGCCATCGGGCCTTACAGCCAGGCCATCCGCGTGGGAAATCTCGTTTACACGTCGGGTCAGATTCCCATCGATCCTGCTACCGGAGCCTTCGTTGAAGGGGGCATCAGGGAGCAGACGCGCCAGTCCCTGACCAATGTCAGAGCCATCCTGGCAGAGGCCGGCCTCGCGATGAGCGATGTGGTGAAGACGACGGTGTTTATGGCGGATATGAACGACTTTGCGGAGATGAATGGTGTCTATGCCGAGTTCTTTGCGGAGCCTTATCCTGCCCGCTCTGCCGTCGCCGTGAAGGCCTTGCCGAAGGGCGCCCTGGTGGAAATCGAGGTCGTCGCAGAAGCTCCGGGCGGTGACTAACTGAGGATGTACTTCTCGGCGTTCAGGTGGAAGAGTTTCTCCTTTTCCTCTTCCGTCAGATCCAGCGTCTTTACGAACTTCATCATGTTGGACAGGCACTCGTAGGGATAGTCCGAAGCAAAGATGATGCTGTCGATGCCGAAGGCCTGCTTGGTGCACTCAAAGGTGATTTTGGACATGATGCCGCTGGTCGTCATCACCACATTCTTGTTCTTGAAGTAGTAGGCCACCGTGTGCTTCATCTTCACCTCCTCGTCCTTGATCCATGCAAAACGGTTGTCCACTCTGTCGATGATGAACGGGAAGTATTCGCCGCAATGGCCGAGAATCATTCTCAGCTTGGGGAACTTGTCGAAGGTGCCGTTCAAGATCAGGCGCAGCGACGTCTTCATGGCATCCAGTCCGAAGCCGAGACCGGGAGAAGAATACACATAGCCCATCTCCTTCATATCCTTGTCATCGGAGGCCTGCGGATGAACGTAGACGGCGCACCCCAGCTCTTCGGCCTTGGCCAGCAGGGGCAGGTATTTCTCTTCATACAGGTGCTCGTGCATGTAGTTGGAATGCGTGTGCCAGTATTTGAATCCCAGCTCCTTGACGCAACGCTCCAGCTCTTTGATGGCTTCATCGACATAGGGTGTCGGCAAAACCGCAGCGCCAAAGAAACGGCCAGGGAATTTCCTGATGAGCTCGGCAACGGCGTCGTTGGACTTTTTGGCGAAATAGACGCACTCCTTTTCGGGCAGTTCCTCCAACGCAGGCGAACTGGACATCACGGCGGCGTCGATGCCGCAACGGTCCATCTCGGCCACGCGCTCCGCTCCGAAATTCATCAGCTCGTCAATGACGGGATAGGTGTTGGTCACGCCGTCGAAATGAGCGTAAATCTTGTCCCTCACTTCCAGCACTTTGGTGTCCGGATAATACCTCATGGCCTCGTCTCTCGTGGCGAGATAGTCCATCAGCTCCGGCAAATAATAATGAAATTCGCAATCAATGATTTTCATGTCGTTATATAGGTTTATGGTTGTAACTGACTGCAAAAATAGTTTTTTTCTCTGAATAACGGCAACGTTTTGCAAAATTTCTTCGCTTTTTTTCAAAAAAAATCGGGAAAAGTCGGCCCCTCACTCGTGGTGGTAGGGTTCGTGGTGGAGGATGGTGAAGGCGCGATAGAGCTGTTCGGCAAGATAGGCGGGAGAGCCCTTCTTCTATGACTTCACTCATGGACTTTTGTGCAGATGCCGTCACAGCCAGAAGGCCGAGTGCCGCCATCATGATGCTTTTCAGTTTTTTTTCATGGTTCAATTCAGATTTCACATAAAACACGCCGCAAAGATACTGATTTTTACGGAATAATGGTTCATTTTCCTGCCACTTTTAGGATAGTTTGTATTATAACGCATTTGAACCATACTTGAGTGGAACGCAGGCAATCATTTCGTCGATTCCGACAAGCGGATGGCCAAGGGATTTGCCTGGCTCCTCAATGCTCATGTTTAAATTCCTCCCAAATCCTGCAGGTTGATGTCATCACTGTTGATGAGTTTCCGGGGTTCTGCTTTCTGAGCGTCCCATGTGGAGGGGACGGTGCCGTTCATCTGGCCGAGTACGGAGGCGGCACGCCTTTCCAACAAAAGTTGCAGGGTCTGCTTGGCTTTGTGGAACTGCTCGTTGGTGTAGAACGCATTGGCTTCCGTTCCGGCAATCTCTCCGATCTCACGTTCAATGGCGGAAAGCGTCTTGGCGAACTCGCCGCCCTTGATGTATTCACGACAGAGGACCCCGAGGTAGTGGTAGTAGCGGGCCTTGTACGCCCCGTTGGAAAGCAGCTTCATGAAGAAGGTGCGTCTGGAGGGGTCAGCCAGGAAGGGCGTGTCGATGGGGAAGTTCACGATCTTGGCCGTCTCCTCCTTGCTCCGCTTGCCGGCATCTGTGGGCAGAGTCATTTCCTGCGACTGCTCCAGCATGCCTTCGCCCTCCATGTGCTCGTCGTCTTCCGGATAGCCGCCCCACGTCAGGTTATAGTCCCAGGGAATGAGGCTGATCTTGCCGTCCGCCTCACGCAGATAGTAGTTCTGTTCGTTGTGGCCCGTCATGCAGTCGTAATTGACGGCAACGGTCTGCAGCGCCATGTACTTCATCACGCTCTCGATGTCCACATGCTCATCGATGTCCTTCCCTTCCTCCACGCTCCTGAGCGCCTCCACTACGCGCGGCATGGACGCTTCGCCGCCTTTCACCTTGGCGTAGTTGGCTATTTCGTCGTAGTCCGCCATGCTCTCGCCGGTGTAAGCCAGGTTGTGATAGGGCTTGTAGATGTTCGACACCTCATCGGGCCAGTTGCGTCGGGCGAAGTTCTTGTTCACGGGTTCCACCATCAGATAGCAACCCAAAGGTTATATTTATTCCACACGAGAAAGCATGAATCTTGTCACCCATCACGCGATGCAGGACGGCAAACACGGCATCGCCCGTGCAATGGCTGGTGTAGAACTGCGTCCGGGGGCAGGCCTCCGCCAGTCTGCAGGCCAGCTCCGACAGTTTGTCTTCGCTCTCATGATTGTCGAGCAGATGGAATCCTCCCACTACGGTATTCACGGGGAAAGGACATGCTGCAAGGATGTTCTCCAAACCGCTGTGGGCACAGCCGGTAAAAAGCAAACCGTCTGTATATAGCGCCAGCTCGTGACGGAAGTCATCGTTCACACAGCTGCCGTCTGCCTTCTCTACGAAGAGATGCTGATTACCCCCCGGCATCGGATGGATATGAGGTATGTGTGCTAAGATTAGGATGTCGTCGCCGACGTTTCCGCTGTGTTCGATCGTCAGCAATCGCTCTGACGGGATCTCCGGCCAGTCTGTCGTGATGCTGTGCAGGCCTTGGCGCTTAGAATAGAATTTTCCTTTGAGAGCATCGGGCGACACGATGATTTTGGCCTTGTCGTTGATCTTCACGAAATGCTTCAATCCTCCCGCATGGTCGCTGTGTCCGTGGGAAATAAACACATAGTCCACCATGCTGAGGTCGATGCCCATTTTCTGCGCATTACGGATAAAGACATCGCTTGCTCCTGTGTCAAGCAGAATCCTATGATGCTCCGTTTCTAACAGGATGGACAGGCCATGCTCCGTTTCGAGCCGCTTGTCATTTGTGCGGTTGTCAGACAGTACTGTCCACTTCATGTTTAAATTCAAACTTCACATAAAACACGCTGCAAAGATAATGTTTTTTACGGAATAATGGTTCATTTTCCAGCCACTTTTAGGATAGTTTAGTATTATAACGCATTTGAACCATACTTGAGTGGAACGCAGGCAATCACTCCGCCAGATTCCGACAAGCGGATAGCCAAGGGATTTGCCTGGCTCCTCAATGCTCATATGTGATTGAATGAAAAGGGTCGGCCTTCCGGTTCTTTCGGTGTGTAGCAGTAAGTCAAAGAGCGCTGTCATTCCGCGAGACCTTTAGGTTGAAGCGAACTAACAGCACCGCGATGACGGAACAATATAGCACAAACGGTCCCAGGGGCGACTGGGGTCTTTAGAGCGGCCACTGAATGTGGCTGCTGACGACAGTCTGAGAATTTTTAAAAAGTACTCTTTGACTGATGTCCGTTCTCAGAGCAGGCTATAGGTTTGACTCTGTCGAGCGTGAGTAATGTCTGCGGCGAATAGCCGCGTACAGTCTGAGGGGCAGTCTTACCCTGACCCCCCTCACTCGTGGTGGTAGGGCGTGGCACCTTGGGGAGTGGCAGGGATAAAGTTTATACGGCCGCTCTTGTCATAGCTCATCGGTTCGGCAATGACTGAGCGGCTGTAGCTGCCGCCGTCGGACAAGCCGCCGTTGTGTGAGAAGAAGAGCCACTGATCTTTGAAGCGGACGATGGCGGGATGGGTGGTGTTGGAATTGCCGGCTATCTCGCTGATGACGCCCATGGGCGTGTAGGGACCAAAGATGTTGTCGGAAATGGCATAGGCAATCTTCTCCGGCCAGCCGCTGGCGTAAGTGAGGTAGTATTTGCCGTTGTGCTTATGCATCCAGGGCGCCTCGGTGAAATCCGGCACATCAATCCGGCGTATCTCACCGTCTGTCTCCGTCATGTTGTCCTTCAGCTTGGCGCAGTAGCACTCGCGGTTGCCCCAGATGATATAAGCCGTGCCGTCATCGTCGATCAGAATGGCGGGGTCGATGCAGGCCCAACTGTGCTTCGAGGCGAAGCAGTCTTTGTTGGTGAGCAGGGGTTTCCCCAAGGCATCCCTGTAGGGGCCGGTGATCTTGTCTGCTACTGCCACACCGATGCCACACCAGTTGGTGGAGACGTACCAGTAATACCTGCCGTCCTTGCCTTTGGCTACATGTCCGGCGTATGCCTGTTTGCTGTCAGCCCACCTGAAATCATCGATGTGCAGAGGCGACGGGTATTCCGTCCAGTGCTTCATGTCGGTGGTGGAGTAGAGCAGCCAGTCCTTCATCACATAGCCCGACTGGTTGCCGGCGGCATCGTGTCCGGCAAAGAGCCAGAGGGTGTCGCCCTCCACCAATACGGCGGGGTCAGCAGTATGTTTGTCACGGATGATGGGGTTGCCCGTGCTCTCGAACTCGTGCTTCAGCACATACCCCCACTTCTGCTGCAGGCGTTCCAGTTCGTCTGCCGTCACCGACATCACGGTGCCGTGACGGGGAAAGAAGTCCTTGCGGAAGGACTCTGGTTCTTTTGTAAACGTCTTCAGGTCCTTCGACCGCTGGAATTCATAGCGACCAGAACTGTAGAGGTCGTACATAAGGATGTATTCGTCCCTTCCGTTCAACTTAAACACTCCGCTACCCTCCACACTCGTCCTCGTGCCAGCGTATGCATCCAAATACTCAAAATCCTCCTTATACGGTCCCGTCAATTTTTTCGACGTTGCCTGTTGGATGCCGTTCTTTATTTCCTTGCCGTTCTCGTCCTTCGTGTTGCCCTTATAGAACAAGTGGAAGACCCCGTCTTTCTCGATGATGTCGGCGTCTATGCTGCCGTATTTGGCGGAGAACAGCACCTTCGGCTCGCTCTCGAAAGCAGTAAAGTCCTTGTTGGCGTAGGCGTAGTAGGTGATGAGCGTCTTGCGGTCGTTGCGCTGCAGCGTGAAGTAGATCATGTACTTCCGGGCCTTGCGGTCGTAGATGGTCTGTGGCGCCCACACCCAGTAGGCATCGCCGAAATGCCCGCTCCAGTCCTTCGAGAGATTGATTTTCGCGTGCGTCCAGTTCACCAGATCCTTCGACTTCAGCAGCACGATGCCCGGGTTCGAACCCCAGCCCTGCTTCGGGTCGTAGGTGTGCATATCCGTTGCCACGATGTAGTAGCACCCGTCCTCGCCGCGCAGGATGTGCGGGTCGCGTATGCCTCCGCTCTCGCTAATGCTGTCAGAAGCGATTATGGGTCTGTTGCCGTTCAGCGCATACCAGTTCCTGGCGTCTTCACTCACGGCGAAGCGCAGCTGCTCCATCAGGTTTTGGTCGCCGCTGCCCTCAAAATAGGCGAAAAGGTAGCCGGCTGCCTCACCCCCTACCCCTCTCCGACTGGCGAGGGGAGTAGTTACTTGTGCCGAAGCCTGTAAGGATATTGCCATCAGGAATAGGATTGTCAGTTTCTTCATTGTTCTATAATTTCGTTGTAATTGTTACTGTTTATCTTACCGTTTCTTGCTCAGTCCCTCCTGCGTTAGCGGTACTGCGCGGATAGTACCGTCGCTGTTGAAGTGAAGGTACTCGGCACAGACGCTGCGGCGACAGTCACCACCGGGGGCACCGTCGAGGGCGTAACTACCATCGTGATAGATGTAGTACCACTTCTTTTTGAACTGTATGACGGATGGATGAATCGTAAAGCCGTGGTTGGCCGAGGTGCTGACGAAGCCGCCGTAGGTCCAGGGGCCTTCGATGGTGGGAGCCGTCGAATAGGCCATCTGCTCGGACTGCACGCCAGGGGCATCCGAGGCATAGACGTTGTAGTAGAGTTTGCCGCGTTTGAAGAGCCATGGGCCCTCGCTGTAGTTGCGCAACGGCACTTTTTTTATAGGGCCGTCCAGTTCGCACATATTTTTCTTCAGTTTCACCATATAGCAGTCGCCGTTGCCCCACGCCATCCACGGCGTGCCGTCGTCGTCGATGAGCACGGTGGGGTCGATGTCGGTATTGGGGCGGTGCGAGTCGGGTGTCATGTCGTCGGTGATAAGCGGCGTGCCGTCCTTACGGGCTGGACGGAAGGGTCCGAGGGGTGAGTCACTGACAGCCACATCGATGGCATGGCGACGGTGGTCCTTGTGATCGAGCGTCACGTAGAAGTAGAACTTGCCGTCGTGCTCCACCACCTGAGCCGCCCAAGCACCGTTGGGCACGGCATAGCTGAACACATCGGGGCGCAGCACCGTGCCGTGAGCTTGCCAGTGAATCATGTCAGTTGAGGAGTAGCACAGCCAGCCAGGCATGTTGAACCATCCACCCACATCGGCCTTGTCCTCGCCCACGTAGGCATAGACGGTGTTGTCCACCACGGTGAAGGCTGGATCGGCAGTAAAGGTGTCGGTGAAGAGCGGGTTCTGACCATCCACACGAGGCAGCGCCTCACCGCTAATCTCTAGGTTGCGGATGACTCCCCCGCGCACTTGCAGTGCATTGGGGAATCCTCCCGGGAAGCCGTGGCCTATCACCCACAGCGAACAATTGTGGCGCAGTGCCTTGCCTGGATAGGTCAGTGACGACGACGTTCCATCTACAGTGAGAGTTACGGTAGATTGGTCGCGCTTGCTGTCGTATTTCGATACCGCATCAACAGCATACCAGCGGTCAGCCTGCACCTCAGCACCAGCCCAAAGGCGATGTGCCTTCTCGTTACAGTCTGTCACTTCCACGAAGAAGCGGTGCTCTGTGTTGTCGTAGCCCAACGAGATGTCACAGTTGAGAGAATTCTTACCAATCAGATGGCTGGCCTTGCCTTCCTTGCACACGAATACCTGCTCGGTGCCCAGCGTGCCGCATTTCAGTTCGGCCTTCACACGCCACCAGTCCTGCATGTCTGTATAGGGCAGCGGGTGGTTGAAGTCTAGTTTGTACTCGCTGACATTGAGTGCCAACTCACCCTTCGTGGCATCCCAGTCCTTGAGGTTCCAGTCAGCCAGCGTATAGATCTTCTGCTGGGCCTGCGCTGTGAGCGCCAGCATCATAAGCAATAGTAAGAATAGTCGTCTCATGTTATTTCTCTACAAATGTGTTGAACGAATGGGCGGCTACGGCGTCGTTGGACTTTTTGGCGAAATAGACGCACTCCTTTTCGGGCAGTTCCTCCAATGCCGGCGAACTGGACATCACGGCGACGTCGATGCCGTTGCGGTCCATCTCGGCCACGCGCTCCGCTCCGTCATTTGAGAAGCAGTTTTTTGCCTTTCTTGACGACGATGGAACGATAGGATTTATCGACGCGTTGTCCGGCAAGATTATACAAAGGTCCTTCTTCAGCACCCCTCTCAGGGGCGACTTCAGGCACGGACGTCGGTTGAGGGTAGAAGTCCTGAGGCGTCGTCTGGCTTTGAGAGACGAAGTAAGCATGGTGCGCGGGATTGACAAAAGTGGCACCGTCTGCCGCGTTCCATTTCCATCCTGTTTCCTGCCCGTCCTCGTACAGCACGTAGTAGAAGTTGCCTCCGTACGTCAGCTGATCCTCGTCGGAACCTCGCAACTGATTGAACGCGTCGACCGCCTTCTTCCGCGTCGTGGGGACCATGACGTATGTACCAGGTTCGGCTTTCAGGAGCACCCCCTGGCCGGCAGGGAGAACCGTTCCGGCTTCGTTGAACTCCCAGCTGACGACGATCGTGCCGTTTCTCTCTTTTAAGGTGTAAGCCTGCATGCCTTCGGGGAGCAGGAAGCTCTGGTTGCTGTAATAGAAGGTCGTATAGCCGGATGCAGGCACTTGCACCGTGACAAATGGATTCTTGTAAGTGAGGGAGAAGCCTTGGAAGTTCAGCCACTGGCTGCTGTTGGTGACGTTGGCAGACAAGGTCATCTGATGGTCAGCGACGATGATGTCGCTGAGTGTCGTCTGCGCCTGGTCGCTTGTCAGCGTCTGTGCAGCACCGGCCATCGTCTCTTCGGTGTTCAGCAAGACTTCATTCTTCTTAATATCCTGCAAGGCGTTCAGATTCCCATTGACGGTATTTTCCGCCGCAGCCGTGGCAACAGGCTGCTGCCCTGAGCCGTCGTTTCGGTAGAATGCGTGGAACACAGCCTCATAGACGCCATTGGGAAGGTCGGCCTGAGTCTGCTGGAGTTTGAAAGTCTGGTGCAGCACTTCGATGTCACCGTCGCCGAGGGTGGTTGGGACGTCCGTCCAGTCGGCCGTCGTCGCATTGCCCAGCATGTCGGCATTCGTAAACAAAGAAGTCGCGTCGACAGGCACGGTGAGGTCGTCGGCAGTGGCCAGCAGCAGTTGTCGCGTAGCCGCGCGCAATTCCGTCACTGATGCGCTCGCGTCACTATAGACCGAATACGCTTGCTGTAGCTCCGATGCATGATCCGTCTCCTTTCCTGATTCAAGAATGGCTTGCTGCAGCTTGAACAGCTGTTTCCGTTCTTTGTATTTGGCATAATTCCCATTGGTGATGTCACGCGTGGGAATGAAGGCCCAGTGGACATAGCCGCGTCCATGGCTCGTCGTCAGCGGTCCGCCGTAGGCGTAGGCAAGGTCGAGACACGCCTTCTGGCTCTCGGACTTGAGCGTATAAACGGTGCCCGAGGGAGAGTTCAGAGGTTGATAGACGAATGCGCCTTCGGCCATCGAACGGTCGCTCCAGACATTGCAGGCATCGGCCAGGCAACCCACATAGACATTCGGCTTATCGTACATGGAGACATACAACTTGTTGCCCGCCTGCCGCTGCACCTTGACGCGGTATTTCGAACTGAAAGTCATGTCGCCTTTGGGCAGACGCTGAGCCAGCGATTGCGCGTTCCAGTCCATTCCATAAGTGACAAAAGCGTCGGCGTCGACATTGTACAGGAGAATCGACTCGGACGAAGTGATTTTTGTCACATCCTTGCCGGGCAAGGCCGGAGGGTTCCATCCGTCGGTCTGTCGCGGCTGAGCGATGGCCTGGCCGATGATGTCGTTGATTTCATCGGCAGACAGCGCATAGTTGTAGATTCGCAGGTCGTCGATGAAACCATCCATCAGTGGCACGTCTTCCAGTAGGTTGGCACCTACGCTGTTGACCACAGGACAGACATCCGACAGACGCACCGCCACAGGAGCGCTGGCCGCTTCCACGCCGTCCACGTAGATGGCCACACTTTCTTCGCCGATGGTCAGCACCACGTGGTGCCATCCTTCGGCCATGCTGCCGGCCTGCAACGTTTGCTCCGTCTCGCCGTTCTTCATCTGGAACACGATTCTTCCGCCAGCATTCAAGGAAAGACTGGCATAGTGGTCGGCATCCGAGACGAAGTCAAACAGACAACTGTTCTTGGCGAACGCACCGGAAGCAGCGCACACCCATACCGCATACGTAGCATCAGGAAGGCTGCAGGCCGCGACGGGCAGGCACAGATAGTTCGACACCCCGTCCAGCAGCAGCGCATTCTTGCCGGAACGATACTCCGTGGTCTGGGTGGCCAGGCTCGACGGGTCGCAGACCACGCCGTGCAGCTGGTTCTCGGTCATGTCACATGCCGACGACTCAAATTCGTAGCGCGCTACCAGTCCTTTCTCGTCGGCAAGGGAAGCGCTGACGGGAACAGACCGTGCAGAACGGTTCTGCGAATAGTCAACGCTTTGCACAGCATAATAATAAGTATGACGGGGACGCGCCGTGTTGTCCAGGAAACGGTTGGTCTGAATGCCCCTTCCTATGACGTCATACGCGATTTCCCCCATCTCGTCCTTCTCGCCGCGAAGCACGACATACCCGTTGAAATCCTTATCCTGAACATTGGCATCCCAGGAAAGAAGCACAGAATGGCTGCGCGGTGTGGCGACGAGGTTGACGGGTGTCTGCGGGGCATTCGTCTCGCAGGGGGCGTCAACGGGCAGGAATTTCCACAACTGATGATCCTCCGTAGCGCCGGCGCACAGCGTCACGGCAGCATTGTTCGCCGTGCTTCCGCCGGTTACTTCGAGATACAAGCCCGACTGGTAGTTCCGGATTCTATAGTACCCGTCCCCTGCATATTCGAACGTCCAGCGCTGGTTCTCTGCTTTCGTCACAGGATAGACGCTGACCGTGCCGCCCACCTTGACCTGGAAGCCTCCCGTCTCCATGTTCATTTCGGCATTCCGGACGCTGTGGACATAGTAGCCCGTAAGGTCGCCCGCATTATCCGACAGGTGCTCCAGCGTCCACTGCTGATAGGCAAAGCGCCTGTTGTCATACTGCACGACGGCGGCCGAGTTGTTCAATGATCCGCTTTTTATCGTCAGCAACTTCTGACTCTTCTTGTTGACGATGATGTAGTTGCCGTTGGTCAGCGGACACAGCGGCACGTCGGCACCCTCGCAGACCTGAACACTCCGCTCAGCGCTCTTCTGGAACGCATCGCCATACCGATAGCCACCCGGCAACGAAATGGAAAAAGAATATGCGGGGCCGTAACCGTCAAAATAGACAGGTTTGTCTCTGCACACATATTCATAACTACAGGGAGAGGCCTGACGCTCGCTGACACCGGCAAAAGCCTTTATTCTGCCGTCTGGCAGACGGTAGACCGCCGCACCCGACCAGGCTGCGCGGTTCTCGCCATAGCCCAGACGCGCACCACCCTCGCTCGTGGCCAGGCAGAAATCGCCACGGCTCGGGCCTACGGTTCCCCACCAGATACCGTTCTCCATCCCATAGTTGGCACCGACGATACCCTCCATCACATTGTGCAGTTCATCGTTGGTCGCCACGTTGCCATCGGCCTTTATGTGTGTGTAGAAGTCGGCATAATGGTTGAAGTCGCCCGCCAACTGGTGCGTATTTCCTTCGTCCACGTAAGGCTTCATGTAGTCATACCACTCCATCGCCCCGTCGTTGTTACAGGTATTGCCGGCGCAGATACGGATCCCCTCAAAGAACGGGTCTTCCTTTATCAGCTTGGCCACGGCTTTGAAGTCGGCTTTTGTTCCCTGGTTGCTGGCTGTCACGTCCGGCTCGTTGAAGGGAGCGATGGAGACCACTTTCAGACCATAGTCCTGCACATATTTCAGTGTGGCCTTGATGACCTTGTGCCATGCCTCGGGGTGATGGGTATAAACATCGGTATTGATGTCAACAGGGTCGGAATTGAGAAGAAGCCCATCGGGATGAGTGAGCGAGATATGGCGCAGGCGTGCGTTCAGGAAATTCTTCTGCCGGTCGGACAGCGAGCCGTCGTCGTTGACCGCATCCATCACCTGAAACGAGATACGTCCATACGTCAGACGGTCGCGCCCGATGAAGTTGATGCCGCGCAGCACGTTGCCCTCGTCGTCCCAAGCCGTGTCCATGCCCCAGTGGATAAGGGTGGGCGTACCAGGGTCGGCAGCAGCGAAAGGAACTTTCACAGCCTGTCTGTTCCACGCATGAAGATACATGGAAGCATGAGGAACATCGGCAGTTTCTGAAGTATTCTGTGCACAGGCAAATGAGGCACACAAGAGGGCCCCCATCGTCAGGAGGCAAGTCAGACTTGTTTTCATGTCGTGATACAGGTTTATGGTTATAACTGGCTGCAAAAATAGTTTATTTTCTCTGAATAACGGCAACGTTTTGTAAAATTTCTTCGCTTTTTTTCAAAAAATCGGAAAAAGTCGGCACATTCGTGGTGGTAGGGAGTTTTTTTTACGTAAAAAATGCTCACGCAAATTACGCAAATTGCAAATTACAAATTTACACCATACAAAAAAGGCCGTCTATGCACCTCGCACGGACGGCCTAATGTCGGCCCCCTCTCCGCTCCCCCTTTGGATGAGTACTTTTAACAATGTTTGTGTCTGTCGTCGAGCACTCCCCCAAAGGGGGAGGTGGAGGGGGCTGGGCTTTTTAGATTTTACTCAGATCCATGAACGAGGCCTCGAGGTTCATGTCAGCGCTGGGCTGAATGGTGCGGGGGTTCTGGCTGCTGCCGTCGCTCCAGCTCATGAACTGGAAGTTGTCGTTCTCAGCCACAGCCTCGATGACCACCGTGTCGCTGCCCGTTGCCTCGACGCTGTTACCGGCTACAGCGGTGCCGTTCTTCTTGATGGAGACCGTGCCGCC
>X369_Koala__coassemble_62_pt1 | contig 25649 bp, 20 predicted proteins | sample X369_Koala__metabat2_high_PE_008 | metagenome-assembled genome bin X369_Koala | reverse complement strand
CGCTGAGGGTGGTCCACTGCGCGGGGATGCTGCCCGAGTTCATCGTGATGACGGTGTTCTCGCTCGCGGCCACGAGTTTGCCGCTGCTGGAGGTGCCCGGCGTGGCGCTCTTGCTGTCCACCGTCAGGCGGTATTTGGCGGCCGGCAGCGTCACCGTCTGCTTCACCGAGGCGCTGCCGTTGGTCCAGGCGTGGCGGATGTAGTACATCTGCGCCCCGTCGGAGGCGGCGCCCGGAGCGCCCAGATTGTTGTCGGTGGCTGTTGCGGCGGCGGTCATGATGTCGCTCACGCCGTAGACGCCCGTCACGGTCCATCCTGTCAGTCCCGTGCCCACGTTGCCGGCGCCGCGTGTGGCGTCGGGCGTCAGGCTGGAGGCCAGAGGCTGCTCGAAGGAGGCGTTCTGGAGATACTGGCTGGTCACGTCGATCTGTGCGCCGAGCGTTGCGCAGAGGGCGCAGAGACTCACGAAGAGCAAAACGGTCTTTTTCATAGCGTTGTGTGTGTTTTTGGGGTCGGATGACACCTTATATATATGTATATTCGTGACAAAGATACGAATAAAAGCGCAAAACGGCGACTTTTTCCGCGGATTTTATGTTTTTCCCGCCGTTTTCTTTTCCGTTTCCCCGAAAAAATGTATTTTTGCACTGAGTTTTATGTTTAACCTTTTAATTTGTCAAGATCGAGCGCAACGCCGCCGGCTACGACATCGAGCTCTCCAACGACGTCGACCTGCAGTTCGACAAGCAGGGCAACTTTGTGCGCATCGACGACTGAGCGTGCGCCGGAGTTTTCTTATAGCGCTCCTGGCGAGCCTGTTTACCGTGAATGGGACAGCATCGGATGTTGTCCCTTCACGTTTTCTCTATGACTTCATCGTGCCCGCTGACGGCAGTTTCACGGAGGCGGTGCATGCCGCCAACGCCCGTTCCGACAAGCGTCGCCGCTTCCGCATCTTCATCATGGCGGGCCGCCATTTGAGCGAGGGCGACGGCACGCCCCTGCGGGTGAAGGACGGCGGGGAGGAGCTGACTGTGCCCTCGCCGATGACGCTGCTCACGGCGCCCAACACCAGCATCTGCGGCGAGGATTCCGAGACCAGCGTCGTCGAGTCGCGCCCGCTTTACGAGGGCATCTCCGTCACCGCCACGCTTTTTGCCCGGGGGGCCGACAGCACCTATCTTCAGGACCTCACGCTCTGGTCTAACTACCGCAGCGAGCCCGGCGCTTTTGCCGTGCGCGCCGTGGCGCTTCGCGAGCAGCAGTGTCGGGGCAACATGCTCCGGCGCGTCACCCTTCTGAGCAATCAGGATACCTACGTCACCAACAGCGGCGGCACCACCTACCTCTGCGGCTGCAACATCCACGGCACGGTGGATTTCATCTGCGGCGGCGGCACTGTGTTCTTCGACCGCTGCCGTCTCCTTTTGCGTCCGCGCGGCAGGACGGGCAATGTCATCTGCGCTCCCGCCACGGAGGACAGCCTGGACTTCGGCTACGTGTTCCACCGCTGCACCGTCGATGGCGACGCCCTTCAGGCGGGTCGCTGGAAGTGGGGACGTCCCTGGCAGAAGTCGCCCCGCGCCGTCTTCCTCCACACCCGCACGCTCCTGCCGCCCGACTCCGGCGGCTGGGCCGAGATGCACGGCACGCTGCCGCGCCTCTTTGCCGAATACGCCACCACGGACAGCCTCCTGCGTCCGGTGCCCCTCAGGCTGCGCCGCACCCGCTACCGCAACCGCGAGGGCGAAGCCGTCACCGCGGTCCATCCCCCCGTGCTCTCCGCCGATGAGGCTGCGGCCTGCGACCTGCGCCGCGTCTTTCCCTCCTGGCGTCCCGATGAGGCGGGCGCTCCCGTAATGCCGCCCGAAGTGCGTCTGGAGGGAGCTTCCCTGGTGTGGGACGACGTCCCCGAGGCCGGCCTCTACGCCGTCTGTCTCGACGGACGTGTGTCGGCCTTCACCACGGCGCCGCGCTACCGTATTCCCGCCGACAGCCCTCCGGGGGCGCGCTACAGCGTGCGTTGCGCCAATTTCTACGGCGGCCTGGGCCCCCGGAGCAACGAACTCTCTCCCGACCCCGTCACGCCACCTCTCGCCGGTGCACCCTGCCGCTTCGAGCCTTCGTGCAACTATCTGGAGTGGGTCGTCGCCTCGCGTCTCGGTGATTTCAAGGCCAATACGCAGCCTTCCGGCTTCGCCCTCTTCGATGCCGACGGCCGCATGCTCTCGCCCTCTTCCCGAAGGAAGGGCACGCTCGACTATGTGCCCGGCCTGGTGGCCAAAGCCCTGCTCGAGGCGGTGGACTGTTTTCGCGCTCGTGACGCCCGCGCCGTGGCGCCCTGGTACTATGCCGTGGCCGAATACGCCCTCACGTGTTCCATTTCCAGTGCCGGCCTTCTCGGCGAGTCGTTCGACGACCTCAACGCCGTGAAGCTCTATTGCCCGCTGCAGCGTCTGGCCCGTGAGGGTTGCTTCGCCGACAGTCCGCTCTGCAGGGCCGACTCCATAGGGGCCGTCTCGCAGCGGCGCTTCCGAGAGACGCTCCGGGCCTTCCGTTTGGCCGACAGCCTCTATGCCATCCCTTCTTCCGTGCTGCCCGACGCCGCCGGCGGCTGGTGGCACAAGCGGCGCTACACCAACCAGATGTGGTGCGACGGGCAGTATATGGGCCCCGCCCTCCTGGCTCAGATGATGAATGAAGACCCTCAATATCGGCCGATTTCATCGGATGATTGGGCCCTCGTTGTGCGCCAGTTCTCCATCTCGTGGCGCCACCTTTGGGACGAGCGCGAGCGTCTGCTCTACCATGCCTTCGCGGCCGATCCCGCCGATCCCTTTGCGGCCTGCTGGCAGGGCATTTCTTCCCGTCCGGGCGCCGAGGTGCTCCATTCTGCTGAGTTCTGGGGCCGGGCGGAGGCCTGGTATTTCATGGCGCTGGTCGATGTGCTGGAGCAGCTGCGTCTGGCCGGTCGCGGCGATTCCGCTGATTTCCGCACGCTCCACGGCTTTCTCGGACAGCTGGCCTCCGGCATTGCCGCCCGTCAGGACCGCGCTTCGGGCTGCTGGTATCAGCTCTTGGCCCACGACAGCACTCTGGTGGCGCGCGACTACCGAAGCGACGACCGTTGGACCGATGCTCCCGTGCGCAACTATCTGGAGTCCTCCTGCACCGCCATCTTCACGGCGGCCTATCTCAAGGCGATGCGTCTGGGGCTGCTCGGCGAGGAATTTCTGCCGACGGCTTCGCGGGCCTATCGTGGTTTTGTGGAGCGCTTCATGGTGCACGACGGACGGGGCGGAGTGCATCTCCTCGGCAGCTGCCGTTCGGCCGGTCTGAGCGGCGGCAAACAGCGCGACGGATCCGCGGCTTATTATCTTCTGGGCAAGGACACGAGGCCCACGGGCTTGGATTCCGTGGACTTCTTCACCGAGGGCAAGGTGCTCGGCGGCTTCATCATGGCCGCCACGGAGTGGGAGAGGAGAGGGATGAAGTAAGAGGTAAGAAGTAAGATGTAAGATGTAAGATGTAAGAGGGAAGAGTGCGCCCAAAAAATGCTCACGCAAACAATGCAAGCAAGCAAATTGCAACATCCGCCCAAGCCGAATGCAGAAAAGCTGGCTTATTCTGCTGAGGCGAGTAGGATGTCTACGGAGCGCAGCTTCGTGAAGTTACAGCCAACATCCTGACTCTGCATAAAACTTGACATCCAACCCCGCCTTCACGGCCTCTGGTCGGCCTCTGCACGGTCTCTGCACGGCTTCAGAGTGTCGACTGAAGCCCGATGCCTGATTTTGAGCGGCTAACCTAAGTTTTTATTTGCTTGCAATTTGCGTAGTTTGCGCGAGCACTTTTTACAATAACACGCCTACGTGTTTCATACGTGTACGCGAAGCGGATTTTTTGACAGAGCTCGCAGATGTTCATGAAGCTTCGTTCTTCACTCTTCACTCTTCACTCTTCACTCAGTAAAGAGGGCCCTCAAAAAAACTGCGGAGCGCATCGCGCTACGCCCAAGCCCGGTAAAAAATTTAATTTGCACGTAATTTGCACGGTCACTTTTCTCAGTTTTTAGATAACTATGAACTACGTTAGTAGTGAGTAGTTAGCTAGAAACTTCTTTTAAACTTTTTCTATTCTTTTCTACTCTTTCCTTTACAGGGGTGTGGGGGAGCTTTCCTTTCTCTCTTTTCTTTCTTTTTTGCGCAAACAATGCAAACAAAAATCGTTCGATTATTATATTTCACTGATTTACATTGGGGTTACAAGCAAATCGGCCCCTTTCGCTTTTTTATTGTCGTACCTTTGCGTCGTTAATTGAAAATTGATAATAGACTTCGCCTGTGGCTCGTCCGCAAGGCAGACAATTGACAATTAACAGCGCTCTTTGACTTATTGCTACACACCGAAAAGAACCGGAAGGCCGGTTCCCGATCAGTTAATTTGCTTGCTTGCGTAATTTGCGTGGAGTAAAATTTAAAAAAAATGAGGCTTCCTGTGTAAATTTTACCCAAAATATTTGGTGGATTGAAATAATTGCCGTACCTTTGCGGTGTAAAATTTACCAAAGAACGAAATGGAAGCAAAAAAGTACTCTTACAAATACCCGCACCCCTCGGTCACCGCCGATTGTGTGATCTTCGGTTTCGACGGCACAAAGCTGCAGGTGCTGCTCGTCGAAAGAGGCTTGGAACCCTACAAGGGGAAGTGGGCGTTTCCAGGCGGTTTCGTCAAGATGGATGAGTCGTGCGAAGAGGGTGCGCTGCGTGAGCTGAAAGAGGAGACGGGGCTTACGGGTGCCTACATCGAACAGTTTCACACCTTTAGCGATCCGAATCGCGACCCCAGAGAGCGTGTCATCACCGTCGCTTACTACGCTCTGGTGCGCATTCAGGACGTGAAGGCCGGAGACGATGCGGCGAAGGCCGGGTGGTTTGCTCTGGACGAGGTGCCGCAGCTGGCCTTCGACCATGACAGAATCCTTCGGGCCGCTCTGAAGCGCCTCCGCGAACGCATCCATTTCGAGCCGATAGGCTTTGAGCTTCTGCCCGAGAAGTTCACGCTGAAGCAGCTGCAGAACCTCTACGAGGCCATTTTGGACGTGCACTTCGACCGGAGCAATTTCGCCAAGAAGATGTTGCACTTCAACATCCTCACGCAGCAGGACGAAACCGTGTGGCCCACACCCCGGCGCGAGGCCCGTCTTTACAGCTTCAACGAAGAGAGTTATAACGAGTTAAAACAAAAAGGATTCCGTCTGGAGTTCTGAATGAGAGGAGATCTGAACCCATGAAAAACCTGTTGCTTAGTGCTGCCATCGGCGATATCGCCGGCATGCCTTACGAGTTTCACGGAAGGACCAAGGACTACGATGCCGTCAACCTCCTTCTGCCGTCCAACACCTATACCGACGACACCGTCTGCACCTTTGCCTGTGCCGAAGCCTTGCTGAAGGGCCTGGATATGGCCGAGACGCTGTGGACCAGATGTCGCGCGGACTTCTTCCGGGGCTTTGGCGGACGTTTTGCCCGGTGGCTCTCGGCGCGTGAGTTGCAGCCGTCTTATCATTCCTACGGCAACGGCAGCGGCATGCGCGTCTCCGCAGCGGGTTTTATGGCAAAAAGTGTGGAAGAGTGCATCGAGCTGGCCACCCGCACCGCACTTCCCACGCACGACCATCCCGAGGGCATCAAGGGCGCTGTCGCTACGGCTCTGGCCATCTTCTATGGGATGCAGGGCAGGGACAAGGACTACATCCGCCGTCATGTGTTGGACGAATACTATCCCGAATGGTCCGGGCTGTCGTATGCCGACATCAAGCCGCACTACGGCTTTGACGAGACCTGCCAGAAGACGATTCCTGCGGCGCTCATCTGCTTCCTGGAGAGCGAGGACTATGCAGATTGCCTCAAGCTGGCCATCTCTTTGGGCGGCGATGCCGACACGCTTGGCGCCATTTCCGGCCCGATGGCATACGCTTTCTATCGTGAGATGCCCGAAGACCTCGTCGCCAATGCCAAAGCCAAACTCCCGGAGTGGATGCTTCAGGTGAATGACGAGATGGACCGGTATGTAGGGCAGTAGTGAACCGTCAACCGTTTTAGGAGAGACATAAAACCGTAATTTGCTTGCTTGCGTAATTTGCGTGGGTATTTTTTTAAGCAAATTACGGCGGTTTCCTGAATCAGTTGACACATTCAAAAATGTCGTACTGGATTTGTTGACAACATTTTCGCATTTTCATGAAGCTTCGCTCCATAGACATCCTACTCGGCTCAGCAAAGTCGGAACAAGCTCCACTTTGCGTTCGCCTCGGGCGGATGTTCGCATTTTCGCATTTTTGTTTTTTTTGAAATCTGTACAATGAAAGGTGTAATCCATACATTTTTTAAAAAAAACTTGTTTGGAGGAATTGGGAATTAAGGAGATTTTTGTATTTTTGTGGGGCCTAAACTATGAAAAATATTATTATCTGTCGGTAAAACGAACATCTCAGTTGTAATATTCAAACTCCATTAAATTAGTTTAAACTAACCTGATACCATGAACTGGAAACAATTAGAACCGTTGATCGAAGAACTCCAGAATAAGGAGATTCTCGCGATGACAAAAATAGAGAAACTTGTTGACAGGAATGACAACTTACCCTCTGTGCCGATGTCGTTTCATTCGGCAAAAACACTAATCGAAAAGAATGAGTATAATGTGGTAGTCTGCGGAGAGGTAAAAAAAGGAAAAAGCTCCTTGCTGAATGCTATAATTGGCCAGGAGATTTTGCCTGTCAATAACGAAATTGCCACATCGCAGGTTTTTCGTATCAGTAACGGCGAGCTGGAGTCGTTTGAACTTGTTTTTACAGATGGAACGCGTCAGTCAATTTCAAAGCAGGAACTTTCTCATTATGGTTCACAGGTTGATGCCAACAGAGATGGAGAGCCAGTGTTTAAGGGACGTTCGCTTGAATATATCCAAGCCAATGTTCCTATCGCCTTTCTGCCCAAAGGAGTAAGTCTGGTTGATACTCCGGGACTCGGTGCATTATATAAATCTCACGAATGGATTACTCAAAACTATTTGCGACATGCGAGTGCAGTAGTTTTTGTTTTGGACCCGGAGAGTCCGATTACGGCTCAAGAGAAAACATTCATTCTTCGTGCTTTGGATGTTACGGAAGACGTGATTTTCGTAATGACCAAGATAGACAAATATGCTCCGGAAGTATGGGATGCTCAAATTCAAAGAGACACATCTCTGTTGTCCGAAATTTATGCGGAGAAGGGATGTGTAATGCCGCAAATTATGCCGGTTTCCAGCGTTGGTTTGATGAAAGCGTCGACGAGTAAAATTGAGCAGTTAAAAGATATAAGCTTAAAGAACAGCCGTTTCCCCGAGTTGAAATCAGAACTCATAAAAATGATGTTCAAAGGGGTTGGCGTTAATCGTACAGCTTTAGCTCTGAAAGAAGCATCCGACCAAGTTGCCAAGATGCAAAGAATGACCGACGATATGCTGCGCGTGTGCTCCGTAGATAGCGGAAAAGAAGAAAGGTTGATAGTAGAAAGAATTTCACATCAGCAGGAGTCGCTTCGTCAAAACTGGGGACAAGAAAGCCAAAGAAGATCTAAGGTGATTCAACAGATAAGTGCTGTGTGTCAACAGGTGCATGAGGATGTTCGCCAATTGGTTAGCATTAACGGTCCTGTTTACAAAGAATATGAAGCCCAGATAGAAGCACTTCATTCAATGACTCAGGTAGAGGAGTTGTCAAAAACGATGCCTCAGTCTGTAGTTAACGATGTGTCAATGCAGTGGAAAAACATTGCTACATTAGCGGAGAGCAAAGTGGGCGCAATATTGAGTAGTGTTAGCGCACAAATAGGGAGTATCGGCACAAAAAGCATATGGACATCAAGCAGTAATGTGGAGGTGAGGGAGTTGAGCGTGCTGGAGAGTCTCAAGTGCTACTTAAGTCCGACAGGAATTGGCATTGGCAGTGCATTGCTGTTGGAAGCAGCAGGGGCATTTGCAATTCCTATAGCACCCATTATTGCGGTAGGTATCGCTCTTGTGAGCTGGTTGTTTGGTCGTGGTAAATCCTCGGCAACCGAATTACAGGAGAATAAGAAGATTTTCCGCCAGAAACTGACAGAATTGATGAATGAACTTTCAGGAAAACTGTTGAAGGTCGATGATGGCACAAAGCATTCTGTCGTCAGTCAGTTTACGCATGATCTTAATCAGAATGCTCAACGAGTTGTTCAAGAAGCGTTTAATCGCAAAGAGCAGGAAATGAAAAATGACATAAGCAGAATCGAACGTCAGGCCCATGAAAATCTTGAATCAAAGAAAAAGGCGGAAAAAGAGTGGACAGGCTTGAAGAATGGCTTGGATTCTATCATAGAAGAGATTAAATACATTTCTGAGTTACAAGAAAATATCCGTACGGCGGTAGCATAACGATGGAACGAATCGGAATAGATTTTGGAACGTCTTTCAGCACGGTTTCATGGGTTAACCCGCAAACGGGTAAACCAGAGCCGATACTGATTAATGGCAAAGAGAAGATACCTACGATGCTGTATTATCCTCCGGAGGGTGGAGAACCGCTTGTGGGAGACGAGGCCTATGCTATATATGAACAATGCAGAACGACAGACAATCAAGAGGAGATAGATGAATACTTGGGCGGTATTCGTTCAGACATAAAACGCTCTTTGAGTGAGACGTCTAAGGCAGGATGTCTTCCTAACGGAAAGGTTCTTAAATATGTGGATGTGGTGGCCGATTTCTTACACTATCTCAAGTGCAAGGTAGAATCCGAATGTTTTGAGGGTAATCGTGTCACGGATGTGTGTATATGTGTTCCGGTTACACACACGGAAGAAAAACGGGATATAATGCGAAAAGCCGCAAAGAAAGCAGGTTTCAGTCGGGTAGAACTCTTGAAGGAGCCTGTTGCTGCCGCGATGGGTTATTCTGCTTCTACCGACTATAAGGGTAAATCAGTGTTGGTTTACGATTTTGGTGGTGGCACATTTGATGTGGCTTATGTTCGATTTGACTCTCAAGGTGAACCGGATATACAACTGCCTCCAGACGGGGACGGAAATTGTGGTGGAGAAAACATTGATAGGCTTCTGTATGACTTGTGGGACAAACAAGTAAAGTCTGCCTCCGGTCATTCTATTTCCGGAGTGGATGGAATCGTAGATCAGGCATTTATTAAAACGGACTGCGTACACCAAAAGGAGACCTTTTGCAGATATTTTGTTAAGCAGAATCAGTACAAAGCCCAATGTGTTATCAATGGAAAGTTTTACAGTCTTCCTGTCACCAAAGATGAATGGAACGAGCTTATATCTCCTGTAATTGACAAGACGATAAACATCACCAAACGAATAGTTGACAGAGTTAAGGCAGAGAAACTGAAAATAGACAAAACCATCTTAATTGGCGGTAGTTCTAAGATTCCCCTGGTTGCAGAGCGTTTGGCGAAAATACTGCCGGTACCTCCGGTTGCAGTTCAAAAAGTGGATGTGGCTGTTGCCAACGGCGCTGCTATTTTTATCAATCAATGTGGCATTCCGGTGCGCAAGTGTTTTTGTCGCAGATGCGGACATGAACTTAATTCAAAAATACGTTTCTGTCCGATAGACGGTGTTGACAATATTCGTTACGACCACAGATTTGATTTGTAGATATCATGAAAGAGACAGTCAACCCTATACAGGAGACAAAAGCATTGATTCATTCGGTGACAGATTTCCTCCGGCAGACGCCTTGGAGATTTGTTTATATTGACCGATTGGATGCGCTGATGGAACGTTGCGAACAACCATGCGAACTGGCTGTTGTGGGACGTGTCAAAGCGGGCAAGAGTTCGTTTCTCAATGCTTTGCTGGGAGAAGACCTCGCTATGGTAGGAACAGCTGAGACGACGGCAACCATTAATTATTTTCGTTACGGACACCCGCTTGATGCTCTGCATCCTGTGAAAGTCATTTGGGAAGACGGACGAGAGGAATGGCAGACAAAAGACTTTCTTGATGGTTTACAAGGAAACACTCCGGAGGTTCTACAAAGAGCAAAAAAGATAGTTCGTTTGGAGTACTTTGTGGATAATCCGATTCTACATGATATCACCTTAGTGGACACGCCGGGAACTGGTGCTTTGGTTAGTGAACACGAAGATCGCACCCAAGATTATCTTTTTGGCGAACGCGAGGCTCTTCGCAAAAGACACAACGACCAATCCATAGCCCTGAAAGAAAAGGCAGATGCGGTAGTTGTCATTACGGAGCGAGTCCCAACATCACAAACAGACCGTCTTGTGGAGAATCTCAGTACCGAAACTTCTGCTGTCAATGCTTTGGGTGTTATGACCAAGATAGACCTTGAAGAGTCTACCTCAACTGCGGACTGGATTCGTCGCGGGCAGGATTATTCCAAGATGCTGAGACATCAGTTGAGTGCAGTCGTGCCGGTGTCAGCAGGTGTATATCATGCGGTGTTGCGCATGAACAAGGAGGGAACTTTGCCCAAAATGAAAGACCTGTTAGGGCACATTCCAGACGAACAATTTGACGAATTGATAGCTGACAGTAACCTATTTCTGAGTCAGGGAGATGATGAGTGTGCTTTGTTCAATATGTACGGACTTTCCTATGAAGTCAGGCGTAAGATGGTGGGAGGTCTGGATTATATGGTATTCCTTCGTATTGCGAGAGAGTTGAAGCATTGCAGTGTTCTGGAGGCATCAGAGCATCTCATCGCATATTCGGGAATGGAAAATCTCAAAGAGTTACTTGACAGACAGTTCTTTTCCCGATCAAGAATCATCCGGTGTGCCTCGGTGGCAAGACAGGTGCATACCATTCTGGAAGAAATAAGCAATCATCATCTGTATGAGGTGCGAGTTGAATCCGCCCATAGAAAGGCATATCTACGTCTTGTCGAAGATTCTTCTGCAGACAGTGAGATAAAGAAGTCTCTTGCCGACTTTATCTGTCGTATGACATGCACGGAGGAACAATACAAGCGGTATGAGGAAGGTGTCACACAGATGCTACGCCGAACGGAGGCTCTTCAGCAATCCTTTTATGTCACGGACAACAGATCGGAAGCGCTCATACTTTTGGAGAGAAAACACGGAGGCTTCAGAGAAACGGAAGTGTATGAACTGGAGCATCTTTTTGGCAAATATCCGGAATCAAAAAAACGCCCGGACAAAGCTTATTGCCGTAAACGCTGGAATTTTTGGAATGCCCGTCGTCAGCAGGTCTCTGATGGTGAAGTAAAGAGAATTGCTGAATTGGCAATGGATATATATGGAACCTTATTATAATGTAATATGGGAAATCAGACGTGTATAGCCCGTTTTTGGCAACGATGCGGCGAGTGGACTCGCAGATTGTTGCACCTCATGACTACGACTCCTCAAACGAGTCCTGAACCTACTGCTTGTTCTACGGAGAGTTGCTGTGCTTCTGTGTCTCTTCTTAAAAATGAGGCCTATCTTAATTTGGCAGAACAATGTTGTGAGATGCATGAAGAACTCGACCGGATGAGCAATCAGTTTTCTGATACTGATATGCTTAATCTTATTGATATGCAGAAGTCGCGTATCCGGGAGGCGCTCATTCTGTCCGGCGCGACTGCAATAGACGAAGAGTCGACGTTCAATCTCCTTAGACATAAGCCTCAATCTCCAGGTATTGTTCGTGATGGTGCTCCAATTTTGGAAACTATTGAACCCGGTGTTGCTATTGAAAGTAGAGTAATGATTAAAGCAAAAGTTTTACCAAAAATAGAACAGGATATTCAAGATAATTTAAGCAACAATTTTGAACAGCTTAAAAGTTATTTGATAAAACAGATTCCTAGTATGGGCAACATACTGAGTGTGGGTGATTGGGATAAGTTAAAAAAATCATATTCAAAAAGATATTCAAACATTACAGTTTCTAATTGTTTAAGTTCGCTTTATTTTATTGATTATGTTATTGGAAAAGAGAGTGCGAATGATGCGTATAGCACTCATTGTAAAGATTTTATTTCAGCCCTTAATCATGAGATAGAAATTGCAATGCGGCATTGTGGTCAGAAGCCTCAATTAGAAAAAGAAATTACTGAAATGATTAGACAAATGTTTATTACAGGTGATGTTGATCCAACTACAGGTAATAGCGATTTCAAGAATCGTCTCAACGAGTTGGTCGTATTTAATTATTTGTCAAATTGTGATAATATAGAAGTATGTAGTATTGAAGAGCCTTTGGAAAATGGGAAATCGGTTGACTTCCTTGTTTATCATAAAATTGAAAAGAAAAATATTGGGTATGAAATAGTCACTATGCAGAATGTTGATCCAACCTTACAAGAAGACTCTGTTTCTATGACACAATTTCTTGATGATAGAATAAGGAGAAAATACGATGATAAGATAAATGGTCTTCGCTCTACAGGTAATATTGATAAAATTTATATTATGCCAATTGTTGAGTATAAAAAAGGATTGGAAAAGTTTAATATGACATCTTCTTTAGGTTATTCAACTCCGATAATGACATCAGATTTGTTTTGTAATGATAATTCTTTTTCTATAAAGTTGCGATGCTTGAATGATTTTTTGAATAAAGTTAGATGTGGTGAAATAAACATTAAATGATAGTTTTGTATGAAATGTCCCAAATGTAAACATGTGATTCCCGACGATTCTTTGTTTTGTCCTGATTGCGGATGCAAGATTGACAACAAAGAAGAACGGATAAAGGAGCTAAAATGTGAAGCGAAAGCAGCTTACGACGCAGAAGATTTTGGCAAGTCTTTTGGTGCTTATCAAGAGGCTGCAAATTTGGGTGATGCCGAAGCTCAGTATATGTTAGCCATGCAGTATGAAGGTGGCGATGGAACGATACAAGATGGTGCGGCTTGCCACAAATGGCTTCTGAAGGCGGCTCAAAACGGGCATGTGGAAGCCCAGTTCCTGGTAGCAGAACAGTATTATTATGGCGAACAGATAAAAAAGGATAAGAAAACAGCAGCCGTATGGTATCAGAAGGCTGCTAATGCAAAGCATCCCGATGCTATGTTCAAACTGGGATATTGTTATGAGATGGGGGAGGGCGTGCCTCAAAACGAATCACTCGCTCAAGAATATTTTGTCCAAGCAGAGAAATTAGGAAGTAAGATGTATGCCGACTACCTCGATGAAAAAGAAGAAGAGGACAGACGGCAAGAGAGGATTCGCAAGGAGAAAGAAGAGGAGGAGCGAAGGACGGCAGAAGAACAAGCGCTGAAAAACAGAGCAGAACAGATTGCACGCGAAGCCCTTTATGGGGGCTATCATTTGATTTATGTTTGTATAATCACAATAATTTTGATTGCTTCTAGCTATGGATTTTATCTTACTGTGCGAGATTATCACAATGACCCCATGAAATTTACGTTCGTCCTTCTTCTTGGACTTTTCTTTTACTGGTTTGTCCGTAAATTGTTCGGGCCATTATGCAGTTCTTGTAATATAAAAAAATGGATGAGAAATCACCCCGATGACCCCGTATGCAAGTATTTACAAGAATATCTCAATTAGAACTATGTCTTTTTATTACAGTTTACAACAAGACCTAACAACTAAGAGAAATGAAATGTCCGAAATGTAAACATGAGATTCCTAACGATTCTTTGTTCTGTCCTGATTGCGGATGCAAGATAGGTGACAAAGAAGCGCAGATAAAGCCTTTATTGGAAGCCGCAAAGTGCGCTAGTGATGCAGAAGACTACGGCAAAGCTTTTGACCTCTATTCCAATGCTGCGGAATTAGGTAGCGTAGACGCACAATATGAGTTGGCCTTACTGTATAAAAATGGCGATGGCATAATTAAAGATGCTAAAGCCTGCCATAAATGGCTTCTATCGGCGGCACAGAACGGGCATGTGGAAGCCCAGTTTCTAGTAGCAGAGCAGTATTATTATGGCAATCCGATACAAATGGACAAAAAGGCTGCAGCCGTATGGTATCAGAAGGCCGCTAATGCAAAACATCCTGATGCTACGTTCTGTTTGGGTTTATGCTATCTGAATGGCGAAGGAGTACCACGAGATGACGAACTTGCTCAGAAGTATTTTGAACAAGCTGAGAAATTGGGAAGTAAAAAGTATGCAGACTATCTTGCTAAGCAGAGTGAACAGGAATTGATAAAAAGAGCTGCAGAAATAAAGAACGATCTTGATTTTAGTATGGGTAAGGGCTGCGCAGTTTGTTTTTTAGGTGTGATTCTAACCATGATTGTATCTACTCTGTGTGTATTATGTTTTTTATCTTGGTTTGGAGTGATTCTTTGTCTCCTATGTTCTGTGTGTGGCGTATACATTACGATTCACACAGCTACCAAAATAGACGAGCCAAAGAAACGTATAATGAAATGGAAGGAATCTCACCCCGATGACCCTGTGTGTAAATATTTATAATTTATTGCAAGGTTAGAAATAAATATGGAATGTGTATATAGATTAAGACCAATAAATGACAAAACAATAGAAGAACTACAGAATAATTACTTGTGGTTCTCAAAAAGATGCGGTTTTAAAGATGTTGAAGATGCAAATGTGGGTGCCTTTATGTGTGATACTCCTCAGATACAAAAAGGGTTCGAACTATTTTTGAATGAAAAAGGTCTGGCCGATTTTATTCGATTGATGGATGATGTTGGTATCTGTTGTTTTACGAAGGATTTGCCTCAAGATAATGAATTAAAGGAATTCCCTAATGGAAATAAGTCTCTATGTATTGAGTATAATAAGGCGGTATTAGAGGACTTCTTCTTTAATGAGATTTATGCCATGCATAACCCATTTAAAGAAGTGGAATATGCAGAAAAACCAACTATAATTAAAACAGATGGTGAATATCATATCATGACAAAGAATATACCCGGTGGAGAAGTATATGAGTCTATATACACATTATTTAATGATCCCAAAAGAATAGACGAACTTGTTTGGTTGCTATTGACGAGATTGAACATAAAATTTTATAAACAAAAAGAACTGAGGATCATTATAGGAGGTAGGAACCTAGGTAATGTAGAAGACCAAGGGACTGGTTACAATGTGCAAATACCAGAAGGGGCTATCTCAAGGGTATTTTTATATAAGGATCCTGGTGAGGATTTCTTTCATCAATTATTAAACATTCCGATACTTCAAAAAAAACTTGTTAAACTATATTGATGTCGCGTGATAACCTTTTTTGTAAATTGTTGGATGCAGGCTTTGCTTATTCCTAAATATTTCTCAATCCATACACTAAACCACCCAATCCATACAATGAGGATAAGATTTCGCCCTCAGGAATTTGGCGGAATGAAAAATATTCACTAATTTTGCGGCGAAAGCGTGTAGAGAATGCAACAGGAAATCATCATAGACAACAGCGTGGAGCAATATAAGCTCACTACGGACGAATTCGTCTATGCCCAGGCTGAAGGCAACTACACGCGCATCTACATCACTCATCCCGAGGCCGATAAAGACGGCGGCACCGTCACCGTGACGATGCAGATGGGCCAGCTCATCAGGCTCATTGACCGTCAGCTCATCAACACACAGAGCACACTGGCCCGACTGGGCAACAGCTATATCATTAATCTGGACTACGTGTTCCACATCAAGCCCGCCGCACGCCGACTCACGTTGCGCGACTGGAGCGGACGCACCTACCAGCTGGACCACATGCCAGTGAATCCCCTGAAGCAGTTGAAAGCCGTGTTGCTGCAACGCGCAGGAGGCTCGAGCGCAGAAAACGTGGGGGAGGACGACAACGAGAAGCAATGAACGAAGAGAGACGATACACAGACAACGGACAGGACGGATGCGTGGTGTTAGGCTGCGCAGCGCCCCAAACGGCGCCCGACATGCACGCCTATGGCGGCGGGGCAATCTGTGCGCCTCCGGAGGACGATGACTCATTTTTTATTTTGGGGCACGATCCGACAGAAGAGGAGCTTCGAAAGCGGGAAAAAATCAGGGAAAAAGACGGTTTTTTAACGAAATTAAAAAATGTTCTTTTTAAATTAGGAAGGTATCATTATATATTGATATGGATACTAATTATACTTATTGTTATGAGCATAATGATAGTATACTGGAAGACAAAATAGAAAGAGAAGCAGTTTAATCATCAGATAGCTCAAATAACTAAAAGACAAGGCATTTAAACAACAAGAAAGAAGGCGGATCCTCAGAAAAAGGGTCCGCCTTCTTAATCAAGAAGACGCAAAAACTTAAATTAAAAAAGGGATTATTGTGTTTTGATTATTGCGATTAATTGTATTTTAAAAAACGGTTTAAATGCACACTATGGAAACAATTAAAAACAGACGCAGACGGCAGCGGATTCATATCCCGCTCTGCGACGAAACGGAACTGGGTTTTCCGAACAAGTGGATGACGGCCATCCCGGTGAAGCTGCCCTTGAAGGGGGGCGGCATGGAAGAGAGGGTGCTGTTCGTCAACCCCGCCAGAGAAGAGAGCTGTCTCTACAAAAAAGACTACGGCCGATATGAGCGGGAGGACGGCATCGTGAGATTCGACTGCGGCGGGAGAGCCTTCGAATGGAAGTTTTGCTGCGGCGGCTACAAGCCTTCACACTTTCCGCCGGAGACGGCGGGCGTCATCGGCTGCGACTTCATGAGAGCCAACGCCTTGGCGCTGGACTTCGGACACCGTGCTCTGTACACTTCACCCGGGATGGAAGGTCTGCACCCGGGAAGGCTGGGGTATTTCTTCCGCTTCAAAGACAACGGTGAAGGTTGTCCCGCCATTGCTCTATGTTTGGGTGGGAAGATGTTCTCCTGTCGTTTTACCTGCGAGAGCGTCAGCATGATGCGCCTCAAAGATCTGAAGAAGGACGGCTTTGAGAGTGAGCAGGTGATAGTTGAAGACGAAGAAGATAATCCGGGGGCGCAGGCATGGTACAAGGTGTCGTTCTCGTGCGTGGACGGCAGCGAAGAGTTCAGGAGACCTAAGAGGGTGAAGTTCGCCGACATCTTCATCTGTGTTGACGGCTTCTGCGGCGGAAGGAAGATCCGGAGAAACGAGATATGGCTCGGACCGTATTTGATGCAGAAGGACGGAGCGGTGATAGATTTCGGCATCGGGGCGTTCTATAAATTAAAATATGGTATGGGAAGTGAAACCAATAATGAATAAAACTTATAATCAGATGAAACAAATCAAATTTTGCGCCATCTGCGCGATGGCAATCTGCACGCTGGGAGCGTGTTGCAAAACCGTATCAAAGACTGAGGCGAAGAGCGCCGAAAAAGAGAAAGTAGAGAACGTTGCAGAAGAGAATGACAGCACGAAGCTGACGGAAGAGATAGATGACAGCCCGATAGTGTCACAGATGGAGCTCAATGATGAAGCCGGAGGCGAGACGGTGGCGCTGAAAGACTCGATTGAGGAGGCGTTTCAGGCAGTAATAAAGGCATATCCCGAAAGCAAAGACATCTTGGAAGGAGAGCGCGAGCTTTGGGAGAAATATTATGAGGCGGTGAAAAAGGTGGCCAAACTTGAAGACCGCGAGGGTTCGTCGCTGTATTTCTACTATGCAGTGGTGGAGCAGGCGTTGACATTGCGCGGAGAGTCGTTTCAGTATCTGATGATGGTGCAGGAAGGGAAGAAGACAGGTGTCTCCAAAACACTGTTTACCCCGACAATGATCAAAGAGGCATATAGAAAGTATGTGGATGCATCTCATCAGTATCAGAAAGACTTCTATGACATGAGTGAAAGCGAATGGACGGAGCTGGAGCGCGCCATCAGGGAAGAGGAGAGATGCTGGAACAAGTGGATGGAATATCGTGTGGCAGCTGCTGCCCGACTGCCGGAAAAAACCTGTCGCATATACAAGGCCTGCAGCAACCGGATGATGCGCACAAAACTCTTTCAGCTGAAGAATCAAAACAGGGCGTTGGGAATAACATCGAGCGAAGCCTGGGAATGTCGTCTGCAAGACGATTGCACCGACGAAGAACTGCTTGCATATCCCGGATACGACAAGATGTGGGAGAAAATGATGCAATAAACCTTCATAATTTAATATCAACAAGATGAAAAAGATTTCTATGTGTTTCGCTTTTTTCCTGCTGCTGGCGGGAATGTGGCTTTGTGGTAGTGAACAAGTTTGTGCGCAAGAGGTTCAGGACCGTTTGAGGCATGCCAATCCTCTCATGGTGACGGTAGACAAAAAGGCGGCTCCTCCCGAGAGCGAAGACTCAAATGTGGTGAGTTTTGATCGTCTGCTCTTCTGGCACCTGCTCTACAGCCCGATGGACTCGCTGATGTCAGTGGACAATGAAGCAAAGAGTTTTGTGGCTGTGATGATGAACAAAACCGGCTGCGTCAATGCCGCCGGCATCGACTCGGAAACAGCATACGAGGGAATGGACGCCCTGAGAGAACTGATGCAGCCGATGCCGATGTGGCAGACAAATTTACCGTTGCTTCTGGCTGCCCTCGGAAGTGAAGCCGTCAACGCTCGTACCGCAGTAGATACGGAACATGGCGTATATGCCATAGGCGATAGTGTGTTGGCTCGGGATCACAACTGGCATAGAGGAGGATATGGCACTTTGACTCCGGAAGAGTGTGTGCGCTTCCGCTCTACAGTAGGTGTGATTCGTCTGCTGGATAAAGCATACGGCAATGACAGCCGGAAACTGATTTACGACGTCAAGGCGATGGGACTGGGATTGCCGGAAACGTTTCACGGCGAGTCGTTGCCGTCGTTGAAGCTCAATGAAGACGTGCAACACCATAACGCAGGATTGGCAGCGTCCTGGGAGGGATGTCTGTCTCCGCTTCAAGTGATGACCTTCTTCAACGGTGTTGCCAACAATGGCAAGATGATGGCTCCCGAGACGGAAGATGAAGAGACGCCGCAGGTGCTGATGCCGAAGATGATGTCGGGACGTATGCTCAACTTTGCGCGAAAGAGTCTCAGAGCCAGTGTGGAGAGCGGGTTGTGCAAGAGGTTCGCCATAAAAGGGAAAAAGGTGATGGCGCTGACATCAAGCATTCCTCAAAGAGACGAAAGCCGTTGTCTGTTGGTGGCGATAGTGATGGCAGAAGGGCAGACCTTCATGATGGTGACGGATGTACGTGCAGACCTGCGACATGAAGCCTATGACCATCACGTGCTGCTGTTTCAGAGAATGCTATCGCTTCCGGTTTAAATGTTTTTTCTTCATTAAATGCGCCTGCAGACATAAACTGCGGGCGCTTTTCTTTTGGCCCTCCCAATTTTTACTGCATAGTTATCCAAAACTTTTTTTATAGTTATCCGGAAAAATAGGGTAGTCTTTGACAGAACATTTTGCCGGTTAAAGAATCTTTTGTATCTTTGTCCCCGGAAAGATGAGTAGGAAAAAGTTGTTTGACAGAATATGATGACCGTTGATACGACCAATATGTGCTCGCACCTGCAAAGAAAACTGTTTGAGGAAGGTGGAGCCTATCATCATCTGTGGATAGCCATGCAGGATGATTCGGAGCTGACAGCCGTAGTCCGTTCGCGACAGCTTCACGTCTACCGCAATGGCAAGAAGGTTTTGGTGCTGGCCGGAAAGGCTGCCCCCAAGGTCATCAGAGAGGATAAACTCTGTGAGATGTTGCGTAGCTAGCGTGAGTAAAATCTGTAATCAATTGGAGAAAATCGGCAATAATTGCGACCTCAAAAATCGTGTGAGTCACCTCAATCGATCGTTTGAGCTGGCCCGATCGATCGTTTGAGTCGAGCCAGGGTTTTCGTGAGTTTTTTTTTGTTCCGCAATTTTTAATTTGTTTGCTTGCGTAATTTGCGTGAGTATTATTTTTAGAAAAAAGCATTCTCTTTTGGACGGCAATTATCTGATTTCATAGAGTTCCATGACGTCGAGCATCTTGAAGAATGTTCCTTTGATGGAAGAATGCCAGCTTTGATGAAAGTGTCCGTAGCACCAATGGGTAATGGCTTGTCCTTTTAAAGCTTCATAGATGGCATCCATAGTAGCACGTTCTTCGTGGATGTCTGACAGTAGAGTAGTGTCGGACTCTATCCATGATTCAAGTCCGTTTTTGCTTTGTAGTTCGCAGAACGATGGAGCAGTGTGGGTGACAACAGTGTCTAAGATATTTTCCTTGACGATTGTTTCAAGAATCTCTTTGCTAAAAGTCGGGGCCTCGTCATTCCAATAATAGTTGGGAGGTAATGAGTCGTTGCATTCTTTGTCGCGCCCAAATCTGCTCAACTTCTCTATACGCTTCCCCCAAGAGGCTATCCTGTAGCTTCTATCAACAGAAATGGCTCCTCCAATGCACAATGCGGTGTGTCCATTAGCTTTAACAACAGAGTAATCGGGAATCGCCAGAAAACGTTTGTGTCTGAATGTATGTGCATCAAAGTATGCGGGATTGTCATGATTACCACGAATGAATATCAGCCAATTGTTGGCTTTACTCATTCGTTTACTGTTTCGCCTAACGATGTTTTCATAATATCCCTTCCTCTCAAAACCGAAGCCGCAGTCACCAGCAACAATGACGACAGTGTCTTTCAATTCGTACTGCACACAAATTTTGTTTACCAGCAGATTGAAGTCACCGTGAATGTCACCGCAGACAACAAGGCATTTGCAGTCAGGAAAATCGTATGTGTGATACCTATTCATGTGCCAGAATCTCCCAATAGGGGCGTAAAGCATCTTGTATGTATGTCACAACATCCGAGAATGATATTTGTTTGGGACATTCTGTATAGCAGACGTTCCTGAAAGAATCGAGTCAGGATGGTCTGATGGAAGACATCTTCCTTTTGGGAAATGTTCAACAGTTTGCTGCGGATAGATTTCCCGTAATTTTTTATTGTTTCGTTACTCATAGTTTCACTTGCAGATATTGTTCAAGAATCTTTCCCACTCTCAGTTTTCTGGCATAGTCCATCAACTTGCTTAGGTTTCTGTCTGGACGTTCAAGATAATTATTGATGATCTCGGAGCAGACATCCATACCAACTTTATTGCGAAACTTTACCGCATCACACACACATCGCTCAACATCGTAGAGACGAATATTGAAGCCATCAATAATCTTCGAAATTACACCAATTTTTAGAAGGTCTTCTGTATAATGATGAACCTCTATTCTTGGAAAAGAAGGAACAGAGACTTTCCGCCCTCTTTTGATGGCAACATGAAAAGCTTGTGGCATGGAAGTGGTAAGCTGATGAACGCTCCATGCTGACCACAGGCATAGAATGCCATCAGCAACAACGGCATTGATGTCAATCATGTTGCCACTGAGTTGGTCTATATTGGCATACACACCACGACGGACTTGGATAAGCTCTCCTTGTCGTGCGCTTTCCAGCATCTTGTAATAAGCCGTTCTCCCTTGCTTTTTAACAGAGGCAGAAGAAAGATATGTATTCCGTTCTTTCATATTCTTATTTTTGGAAATCGGTACAAAGGTACCACAAATATTTATAATTGTAGTATATTTGTACGGATTTGCTTATCTTTATAGTAGTTTTTAATGTTTTTTAAAGAGATTTTGATGGATGTGCATTCAATTATTTGTGAAAATCAGCTGTGTTTTGAGATTTAATAACATTGTAATATAAATCCTATCTTATTTTCGGAAATAGTCTGTAACTTTGCCTGTGCCGAAGCCTTGCTGAAGGGCACGGATATGGCTGAAACGCTGTGGACCCGATGTCGCGCGGACTTCTTCCGGGGCTTTGGCGGACGTTTTGCCCGGTGGCTCTCGGCGCGTGAGTTGCAGCTTGATGGCGGTTTTTTCTGCTTTTGTGCGTGAGAATCAAAAACTTTTTTGTACTTTTGTCGTATGAGACGTCACCTTTTGTCTTTCTGACTTGTTATGTTAGTGACCAAGGTCGAGAAAACAAAAGTATAAACCAATAAAAAACAAGACTATGAATTACGTTGTTCTAATGGAGTCGATCGTTAAGATCATTTTAATCATCGGCGTTATTGCGCTTCCCGTTTTAATCGTATGGCTGAACAACCGCAAGAAAATCAACGAGGCAAACCAACGCACACAGATTGTGCTGGCTGCTATTGAGAAGAATGTAGAGACGGACGTTGAGGACCTGCTCAAGAAGATGGCGCCGCAAAAGAAGTTGCTGAAGGAAAAACTGCTCACGAAACTGCTGTGGGGTGGCATCCTCACCCTGTTGGGCCTCGCATTCATAGCCTTTGGCTGCTATCTTATTGCAAGTAGGGGTGATTGGAATAACCCATTTGTCCTCTGCGGCCCGCTTCTTATGCCTGTCGGCATTGCGTTCCTCATCAACTACTTTGTCGGCAAGAAACTTTTAGCCAAGGAGATTGAGGCAGAGCAGAATCAACTGTTGAAGCAGGCGTAAACAAGTGACACGCGAAGAATTCATATCGCAGGTGGAGTGCGAGCAGGAGTCTCTCAGAGGTTTCTTGCTCGCCCTCTGCTGCGGCAACAGGAGCGATGCCGACGATCTGGCGCAGGATGCGCTGGTGAAGGCCTATCTCTCCTGTGCGGGCTATCAGGACAAGGGGCGTTTCCGTTCGTGGCTATTCAAGATTGCCCACAACACCTTCCTCAACCACAAGGCCAGTCTGCGCACGACGGAGAGCATCGACGAGGCCCGTACGCTGGCGGGAGACGGCGGGGCCGACAGCGCTTTCGAGCACCAGAGCCTTTATCTGGCCTTGCGTACGCTACCGCCCAAAGAGCGTTCAGCCATCACGCTCTATTACCTCAACGGATATGACATCAGGGAGATAGCGGCTATCACCGATTCGTCGGAGGACGCCGTGAAGAAGCAACTCTCCCGCGGACGAGACAAACTAAAAGAAAGACTACAGATATGACAAAAGATAAAGCCCTTGAGGAATTGTTCCTCGCCCAAAAGCCGCAGTTCGACGACCATGCCGCCTTCATGGCCAGGCTCAACCGCCGTCTGGATGCCGTCGAGTTCGTCAAGCAGCATCAGGAAGCCGTCATCCGCCGCTACAGGATGGCGATGGTCGTGACGTTCGTTGTAGGCATCGTTTGCGGCGGTGTCAGTGTGATGTGGCTTCTTTCGTCGCCCCTCAACGTCCCGCTCTTCACCTTCAGCGTGCAGATTGACTGGCTGATGTGGTTTGCCGAGAATTCGCGTCTCATCATCGCCGGAGCGCTATCGCTCTTCATGACGCTCAGCATCATCAGCATCATCAACAACGTGATGGAGATTATAATCTCCCGCCAAAGTCTTCTTGCTCGCTAACTGGTCTTTCCAAAAACCGCAGAATTGCGGCTTGCGAAAGATTTGCGAAGACTTTTCGCGCCTGCAGATAAAAACCTGCGGGCGCTTTTTCTTATAGCCCTTCCTTTTTTTTACTGCATAGTGATTTTAATTTGCAATTTGCGTATTTGCGTGGAGTAAATTTTGCGCAAATTGACGGCGGTTCGAAAAAAATCACTATCTTTGTGGCCGAAACGGAATGAAACACACAAATTAATAACCCCAAAAACACTGCCATGAAAAGAATTACATCGCTTCTGTGCACGGCGCTCATCCTCGCGATGATGCCGCTGGCGGCCTTCGCCGCACTGCCCGCCACGGGCGACACCGGGTATCTCTACAACGCCGCCACAGGCAAGTTCCTCAGCCACGGCGTAACCAGCGTCTCCAACAGCGGCGCCCTCGTGGACGACTACGGCGTGCCCGTCGAAGTGAAGAACGAAGGCAGCGCCTCCGAATTCAGCGGCTACACCTACCTCAGGCTGCAGATGGGCGACTACTACGGACGCTATCTGCGCATCGTCAGCGGCGGACTCGACTGCGCCGGCTCGTCGTACCACAAATGGGCCGCCATAGAGAAGGACGGCGCCATACTGCTGCGCTGCATCTACACCGCTTCGCAGGTGGCTTACGCCAAGCAGGGATGGTTCCTGGCCGTGGACGAGAGCGGCGCGCTGGTGCTGAAGGAGGGTGAAGAGAACGCCGCACGCTGGCAGTGGACCACGGCAGCGGAGCAGATCGCCCTGGTGGATCAGGCGGAAGCCGCACGCGCCGCTGCCACAGGCGCCAAAGGCGGGTTGACCGTCGCCTCCGTCGCCGCGCTGAAGGAGGCCCTCGAAAGCATGACGACCGAGGACAAGACCGCCGCCATAGTCAACCCCACGATGTACGCCGGCACCACGGGCTGGACCGTCAGCAACATACAGGGCACGGCCATCAGCAACGGCATCTACGAGATTGAGAATGCCGCAGGCACGCAGGCTACAGTGAGTCAGCAGATTAAGGGGCTGACGCCCGGCTTCTACCGCGTGGACGTGCAGGCCTTCTACCGCGCCTCGGTGCTCGCCCGCTGCGTCAGCTTCGGCGACAAGGGCTACCGCTTCTCCAACGCCTTCGTGCAGGCCAACGCCAACAAGGTGCTCATCCGCGACTGGTACGCCATTTCCACCGATGGTCACTCCAAGCCGACATCGCGCGGCAACATCAAGGACGAGTTCAACGAGGGCGCGAAATACCTCAACAGCGTCTATACCTGGGTGGAGGGCGACGGCGTGCTCGACATCGCCATCACGGTGCCCAGCTTCAGTGCCGGCGACTATCCCAACTGGATATGTTTCAACAACGTGCGTCTGACCTATTTCTTCGACTCGGAAGACCTTTCGGCCTACAAGGCGCAGCTGCAGGCCCTCGTGGACGCCGCCCAGGCCCTCGTGCTGCCGCAGGCGCAGAAGACACAGCTCGAGGGCGTCATCGCAGAGCAGTACAAGGAATGGACCACCGTAGCCCAATACGAAACCGCCATACAGGCTGTGAGCGAGGCCAAGACGGCCGCCGAAGCCTTCTCGGCGCCCTATGCCGCCTATCTGCAGCTCAAGGAGGACATCGCCACGCACTTCATCGCCCAGACGGCAAGCTACACCGATGAGGCCGGCGCCACACAGACCTACAGTGACGCCGCTGCAGTGCTGGACAACGCTGTAAATCAGGCCGCTAGCCCCGAGGCCGTGAGCGCCGCCGCCGAAACGTTGTGGCAGAAGGCCCTGACGTGGATGGAGAGCGTCACCGTCGTCAGTCCGGGCCTCGACCTCACGTGGATGATCGCCAACGCCGACTTCAGCGACAGCGACTACAAGAAGGCCTGGACGGAAACGCTCGTGTCGAGCGGCACCGTGGGCGTCACCAACGGCCTGATGCGCTACTATCAGAGCAGTTTCGACCTCGCTCAGACTCTGGCCTACACGCTGCCCGCCGGCACCTATCGTCTCGGGATGGACGGCTTCGAGCGCACCAATTCCCCCGTGGCCGACGCCTACAGCGACTACACGGGCGGCACGTCGGCAGTGACGGGCACCCTCTACCTCAACGCCGGAGGCAAGCTGGCGATGAACCTCTTCGACCAGCAGACGGTGACGGACGCCTCTCTGGGCGGCGTGAAGCCCTCGGGCGCCTCGTTCTACATCCCCGACGGCTCGTCGTCGGCCAGCCGGTATCTCGCCGCCGGCCTCTATCCCAACACGCTCAACGCCCTGCTCGAAGAGCGCGGCGCCGTGACGCTGGGTTATCGCTGCGCCAACACGAAGGCCTGGACCTGCTTCGACAACTTCCG
>X369_Koala__coassemble_60_pt1 | contig 26322 bp, 22 predicted proteins | sample X369_Koala__metabat2_high_PE_008 | metagenome-assembled genome bin X369_Koala | reverse complement strand
CGGCACAGACGGGGGGGCTCCAAGTGGAGGTGCAGGCCGACGATGCCGACGATGTTGTGCGCGAATTGGAAAAGATGGGCTTAAATACCGTTAAGAAGCTTACGTAGCTCCACAAGCTCGTTGCGCACTTGCTGCAACTGCTCAAGAACCTGTGTGGTGTTCTGTACGGCGCCGCGTTTGGCAGCGAGCGTCTTTTGAGCAACGGACAACTTCATACCACGCACTTTCACCAAATTGTAAATGAGGCGAATCTCCTCAATATTCTCTTTGGTGTACATCCTGACGCCCCTGCCGTTCTTCTTCGGGGCGATGCTGGGAAACTCGGATTCCCAGAAACGCAAAAGCGACTCGTTGACCCCGAATTCCTGGGCCACTTCTCCGATGGAGTAGTACAGTTTGAGGTCTTTGTTGGGATTCAGTGCCATGATTTCGTGTGATAACTCGTTGCAAAAGTACAAAAAATAGTTGATAGATAAAAGCAGATTGGGGACAGTTTTTCTCTTTTTGATATTTTTTTGTAATTTTGCACCCGAAAAAAACATTCTATTATGACTGCAAACGAAATACGAGAGTCTTTCAAGAAATTCTTTGAATCCAAAGGACACCTCATTGTGCCCTCTGCCCCCATGGTCATCAAGGACGATCCCACGCTGATGTTCACCAATGCCGGCATGAACCAGTTTAAGGACATCATCCTGGGCAACGCCACCCCCAAGAGCCGCCGTCAGGCCGACACGCAGAAGTGTCTGCGCGTGAGCGGCAAGCACAACGACTTGGAGGAGGTGGGTCACGACACCTACCACCACACCATGTTCGAGATGCTGGGCAACTGGAGTTTCGGCGACTATTTCAAGAAGGAGGCCATCTCCTGGGCTTGGGAGTATCTGGTAGACGTGCTCAAGCTCGACCCCAAAGACCTGTATGCCACCGTCTTCGAGGGCAGTAAAGAAGAAGGCCTCGAGCGTGACGAAGAAGCTGCCAAAATTTGGGAGCAGTATCTGCCGAAAGACCACATCATCAACGGCAACAAGCACGATAACTTCTGGGAAATGGGCGACACGGGTCCCTGCGGCCCCTGCTCCGAAATACACATCGACAGCCGCTCCGAGGAAGAGAAGCGTAAGGTGCCCGGTGCACAGATGGTGAACAAAGATCATCCTCAGGTCATCGAAATCTGGAACCTGGTCTTCATGCAGTACAACCGCAAGGCCGACCACTCTCTGGAGCCTCTGCCCGCCAAGGTAATCGACACGGGTATGGGCTTCGAGCGTCTGGTGCGCACGATGCAGGGCAAGACGAGCAACTACGATACCGACGTTTTCCAGCCGCTCATTCGCGTGATGGCCGAAAAGGCCGGGACGCACTACGGAGAGAATGAAGAGAAGGATATTGCCATGCGTGTCATTGTGGACCACCTGCGTGCCATCGCCTTCTCCATCGCCGACGGCCAGCTGCCTTCCAACGCCAAAGCCGGCTACGTGATCCGTCGCATTCTGCGTCGTGCCGTGCGCTACGGCTACACCTTCCTCGGCCAGAAGCAGGCGTTCATGTACTCTCTGGTGCCCTGTCTGGTGGAAGAGATGGGTGCGGCATTTCCCGAAATCGCGGCCCAGAAGGAGCTCATCATGAAGGTGATGAAGGAGGAAGAAGATTCTTTCCTGCGCACTTTGGAGACGGGCATCCGCCTGTTGGATAAGCTGGTCGAGGAGACCAAGGCCGCCGGCAGCAACATGCTTTCCGGTGAGAGAGCCTTCACGCTGTTTGACACCTACGGATTCCCTCTGGATCTCACCCAGCTGATTTGCCGCGAGAAGGGACTTGCGGTGGACGAGGACGGATTCCGTGCTGAGATGGAGAAGCAGAAGGCTCGCGCCCGCAACGCCGCTCAGGTGGAGATGGGCGACTGGCATGTGCTGCGCGAGGGCGAAAGCCGCTTCGTGGGTTATGACTTTACGGAATACACCTGTCACATCCTCAAATACCGTGAGGTGAAGCAGAAGAAGGGCATGGTCTATGAGGCCATTCTTGATGAGACGCCTTTCTATGGCGAAATGGGTGGTGAAGTCGGTGATTCCGGCGTGTTGGTCAACGGCGAGGAGACCATTCAGGTGTTGGATACCAAGAAGGAAAACGGTGTGTCCGTACACATTCTCAACAAGATACCCCAAAATCCCGATTCAGAATTCATGGCCTGTGTCGATGTGGATCGTCGCCGCGCCATTGAGGCCAACCACACTTGCACGCACCTTCTGGATGAGGCCTTACGCACGGTGCTCGGCGCTCATGTGGAGCAGAAGGGCTCGTTGGTGAGCGCAGAGGGCTTGCGTTTCGACTTCTCCCACTTTGAGAAGGTCAGCGCAGAGCAGTTGCGTGAAGTGGAGCATCTGGTGAACGAAAAGATACGCGAGAATCTTCCTCTGCAGGAATACCGCGACACGCCGATAGAAGAAGCCAAGAAGTTGGGCGCCATCGCCCTCTTCGGCGAGAAATACGGCGACCGGGTGCGCGTGGTGCAGTTCGGCACGAGTGTGGAGTTCTGTGGCGGATGCCACGCCTCTTCCACCGGCTGTCTCGGCATGATGCGCATCGTCTCCGAGAGCAGTGTGGCTGCCGGTGTGCGCCGCATAGAAGCCATCACTGGCAAGGCTGTGGAGGATCTGCTTGACCGTCTGCAGGACAGCATGACGGATCTCCGTGCTCTGTTCAACAACGCTCCTGACCTGATGTCCACCGTCAAAAAGGCCATCAATGACAACGCCGAGCTCAAGAAGCAGGTGGACAGCTTCAAGGCGGAGGCAGCTCTAAAGTATAAGGAGAATCTCATTGCCAAGGCGCGTGAAGTGAACGGCGTGCGCGTCATTTCCGGTGTTCTTCCGATTGAGGCGCAGACGGCCAAGGATATGGCGTTCCAGCTGCGCGGCGCTTTCACCGAGCAGACGCTCGTGGTCATCGGCGGTTTCTCAGAAGGAAAGCCTTCGCTCACGGTGTCGCTTTCTGAGGATCTCACCAAGGAAGGCAAGAATGCGGGCCAGATGGTGCGCGAAGCCGGCCGTCTTATTCAGGGCGGCGGTGGCGGTCAGCCTCATTTTGCACAGGCCGGCGGCAAGAATGTCGACGGTCTGAAGGCCGCGGTGGACAAGGTAGTGGAGATGGCCACGGCGTAAGTCGCCGCTCAGTCGTCCCCTTCCGCCGTCTCCTGCTGTTGGCGGGGCCAGTTGATGAGGAACACCTTCTCCGTGGCGCGCGTCAGTGCGGTGTAGAGCCAGCGGAAGTAGTCTTCGGACAGCATGTCTTCCGACACGTATCCCTGATCGATATAGACATGGGCCCATTGTCCGCCCTGTGCTTTGTGACAGGTGACGGCATAGGCGTATTTGATTTGCAGGGCGTTCAGATGGACGTCCTGCTTCATTTTCTCCATACGCTCCTTCTTGCCGGGTATATCGTCGTAGTCGTTCCAGACGGCGTCCCAAAGGGCTTTCTGCTGTTCTGCCGTGAGGGCGGGGCTCTCGCTCTGAAGCGTGTTCATCATGATGGTGGCGTCAATCTCCATGCGGTTGTAGTCGGGCAGTTCTATGGTGGCGTCGGCAAAGCGCAGGCCGTAGAGCTCGCGCTCGTTGCTGTAGCGGCGCACAACGGCCATATCGCCGTTGGCCAGGAAGGAAGAAATCTGGTTTTCTTTGGCAGTAGGGGCTGGCATCCACCGGTAATTGTTCTTCACAATCATGATGCGGTCGCCTGAGCACAGTTCCTCGGCGTGATCCAAGATACGGGCGCGTATGCCTTGATTGAAGAGGGCCGCACGCTTGTTGCTGCGTGTCACCACGATGGTTTCGTCTTCTCCCACGCGGTAGTAGCTCTCTTCCATAGCCTCCAATAGTTCGTTGCCGTTCACGGCCCGGATGTCGGCAAATCCCTGCAGCCGCAATCGTGGGAAATCAAAGACGTCTCCTTCGGTGAGCAGGGTGCGCAGCATGGTGGCGTTCCACAGGATGCCGGAGGCCTCGGTTTGGCGCACCACTTGTCGCAGGGTGAACTCCGTCACGGAGAGGCCGTAGCTTTCCAGGTTGTCGCTGTTCAGCGCGGGGCTCTCTGTCTCTCCCACGGGCGGCAGCTGCGCTTCGTCGCCGATGAGCATCAGGCGGCAGTCGCGTCCGGTGTAAACGAATCGGATGAGATCGTCGAGCAGTTGTCCTTCGCCGAAGAGTCCTCCGCTGATGCCGTAGTTTTGTATCATGGAGGCTTCATCCACCAAAAACAGGGTGCCGGGCACCAGATTAGGCATGGCGGTGAAATGTTCGTCGTCGCCGAAGCTCTTGCGCCGGTAGATGAATTTGTGGATGGTGAAGGCAGGGAGTCCGGAGTAGTCGCTCATGACTTTCGCGGCCCGTCCTGTGGGTGCCAGGAGCGCCACTCTTTGCTGCAGGGAAGTCCATGTTTTCACCAGGGCGGCAATGAGGCTCGTTTTGCCGGTTCCGGCATATCCTTTAAGCACGAAAATCCGGTCTGCGTCACGGCTCAGCAGGAAGTCTTCCCACAGGTGCACCACTTGGAGTTGTTCCGAAGTGGCCTGATGTGGAAAATTTTCCAATATCTTTGCTGCTAAATTCCCGTTATGCATGCTCTCGTGTGGAAAAATCTCTGTTTTTATCAAAAAAAGTGCCCGTTTTGGGGGTAGTTATCGTTAAATTTCGTACATTTGTGATGCGAATATACGAAAAAAAATGAAATAAAACCATGAAAAAAGTAATTAACTTAGTTTTGGGCATCTGTGCCGTGGCACTTTTGTTCATTTGTTGGCGCAGCATCGCCGACGACCAGGACTTCAATGCCGAGGTGGCTGCGCGCGAGGCTGTGGTCAAGGCACGTTTGCTCGAGATTCGTGATGCCGAAGAGGCATTCAAGAGCCAGCATCCTGACGGTGAATACTGCGCCGATTGGGATGTGTTGATCGCTTTCGTCAAGAACGGCAAGTTGCCCATTGTCATGAAGCAGGGCACGCTCTCCGACGAGCAGATGGACAAGGGCCTGACCGAGCGCAAGGCAGCCGATATTGTCAACAGCGGCGACCAGGCTGCCATCATTGCCAACGGCTTGCAGGATTTCCGTCGTGACACCGTTTGGGTGAGCCTTCAGGACTCTCTCTACAAGAAGGACGGCTTCGTGGCCGACTCTCTGCGCTACATCCCCTTCTCCGGCGGCGACACCTTCGAGATCATCGCGTGCCCCAACACGACCAAGTCCGGCGCCATCATTCAGGTGATGGAGTGCAACGCCCCCTATGATAGCTACCTCAAGGGTATGGGTAAGCGCGGTGCCCGCTTGATTTACAACAACAAAGAAGCAGCAGAAGCCAAGGGCGCTTATCCCGGCCTGAAGATTGGTGATGCAGGTAACGGTTGGAACAACAATGCCGGCAACTGGGAATAATTCCCTGATGAGTTACAGTCTATCCATCCGCACTTGTGCGGGTGGATTTTCTTTTCTCGTCCACAGTGTAGCTTCCGGGCAGCTGGTCATCGAAGATACGGTGCCGGCGAAGGAAGGTGAGTCGGAGGCGGACAACTTTGCCCGACTGCTCACACATCCCCGTTTGTTGGGGCGTGACTACGAGCGCGTGCGCTTTCTGTCCAATGCGCCCACTACGCAGATTCCTCTCGACGACTTCCGTCGCGAAGACATCGTGGCCATCTACCGTCAGGTGTTCTCTGAGAGCACGGCGCGTGCGGAAGATCTGGCCGTACAGATTCTGCCCGGGCTGGAGGTGGTCTGCATCTACCATTTGCCCTCTGCCATAGAGCAGTCGCTTAGAGAGGTGTTCCCTCAGGCCACCATACAGAACCTTCCTGCTTGCCTGATGGAGTATGTCGCCTCCCGGGCTCAGGGTATGCGCTCGGCGGACTATGAGGGAGGACATCGCGGTGCCGTCGCTTTTCACGTTGTGGTTGAAGGCTCCAATCTTCTTGTTGTGGCCACCTCCCGCGGTCGTCTGCAGTATGCCAACTCGTTTGTCTGCGAAAACGATGCCGATCGTCTCTATTTCCTTCTGAGTGTGTGGCATCTGCTGCAGATGGATTCGCAATACGACACGTGTAACCTCTATGACGCTTCGCCCGAATTCCAGAATCGGGTGCATGAGTTCATTGCTTCGGTGAAGCCGCAGGCTCTGCCCTCTTTGGTGTATCTCTAGCCTATGCGCGTCATCACGGGGAAATACAAAGGTCGTCACTTCGAGGTGCCACGTACGTTCAAGGCGCGGCCCACGACGGATTTTGCCAAGGAGAATCTCTTCAATGTGCTCAACGGCTATTTGGACTGGTCGGAGGGTCCCGTGGCTTTGGATCTATTCAGCGGCACCGGCAGCATCACTCTGGAGTTAATCTCGCGCGGCAGTTCCCGTGTCATCAGTGTGGAGAAGGATCCGCTTCACCATCGTTTTATCAAGAGTTTTGTGGAGCAGTTGGGCGATACGGCGGCGCTTCCCTTACGCGCGGACGTGTTCCAATTTTTAAACAGGTGCCGGGAGCAGTTCGATTTTATCTTTGCCGATCCGCCTTATCAGTTGGAGAACATTGAGGACTTGCCTGACCTGGTGCTCTCACGCAGTTTGCTCCGTGAGGGCGGTCTTTTTGTTCTGGAGCACGGCAAGGCTCAGGATTTCTCTTCTCATCCGGCGTTCGTTGACCATCGCGCCTACGGCAGCGTCAACTTCTCCTTCTTCAGCCTTTCTTCCCCTGCGTGATCCAGGGCCTTTTGTAGAGCGTCTGGGTGAGTCCGCGCACAAAGAGATAAGATAGAAAGGCCGCCCACAGTCCGTGGTTGCCGTATAGCGGGCCCCACCACCAATAGAGGACGAAGAACGCCGTCATGCCGACGGCAGTGGCCAGAAGCATGCCGCGTGTGTCGGTCTCGCCGATGAAGATGCCGTCCCAAATGAAGGTGGCGACGCTGCAGAGCGGGATGAGCAGAGTCCAGGGTTGATACACCTGCGCCGCCTGCACGACATCGGCATTGTTGGAGAGCAGCGAGAGAAACGGTCTGCCTCCGAGGCCGTAAGCCGCGGTAAAGAGCACCACCATCAGCCCTCCCCACAGGAACAGACGTCCGACGGTCATGCGATGCAGTCGCGTGTTGCCGGCCCCCACCGCGCGTCCGACAATGGCCTCTCCGGCGCAGGCAAATCCGTCCATGATGTAACTGTAGAGGGTGAAGAGCTGCATGAGCATGGTGTTGACGGCCAGAGCGGTGTCGCCCAGCGATGCTCCCGCTGCGATGAAATAGAAGTGGATGGCGATGAGGCAGAGCGTGCGCAGAAAGAGGTCCTTGTTGAGATTGAAGAAGCTGAGCATGGCGCCCACATCCAGTGCCGTGTGCCAGGAGAGCACGGGCAGGAAGCGGCGGTAGTGCCACCACCACAGCACCGCGGCTGTGAGCAGTCCGGCATATTGTGCCGCCACGGTGCCCAAAGCCACGCCGAGGAGCCCCATGTCGCAGCCGAAGACAAAGATGAGGGAGAGGAGTATGTTGGAGAAGTTCTGCACGACGGCCACCCACATGGGCAGACGCGAATTCTGCATCCCCACATACCAGCCGGAGAAGACAAAAAGCAATAGGGCGGCCGGAGCGCCCCAGATGCAGATGCGGAAGTAGAGGGCGGCCAGGCGGCGCACCTCTTCCGAGGGATCAATCAGATGCAGGGCCAGTTGCGACACGGGTGTCTGCAGCAGCACGAGGAGCAGGGAGAGGGCCAGCGCCACCACCGTGCCGCGTGCCAGCTGGTCCATGATGTCGTGCGGGCTTTGCCGGCCGTAAGCCTGTGCCGTGAGTCCGCTGGTGCCCATGCGCAGGAAGCTGAACATCCAGTAGATGACGTTGAAGAGCATGCCGCCCACAGCGATGGCCCCCAGATAGACTTTGGCGCCGAGATGCCCAGTGATGGCGACGTCCACCAGCCCCAATAGCGGCACCGTGATGTTGGACACGATGCTGGGCAGGGCGATGCGCAGTATTTCGCGGTTCAGAGCCATCCGGCTTCCTTATACCATTTGACGGTGGCGCGCACGCCGCGCTCCAGCGGCCATTCGGGAGCGAATCCCAATTCGCGCCGGGCGGGTTCGATGTCGCATTGCCAGTTGCGTTGTGTCAGGATGTTGTATTTGTCGCGGTTCAAGACGATGAGGCGTTCCGTGCGCTGCATCCACCAGTCGCCGACGCTGCAGATGAGGCGCATGAGCCACAGCGGCGCCTTGACGTGCAGCACCCAGGGGTTGCCCAGCTCCTTCTGCACCAGATCGGAGAAGGTGCGCGAGCTGTAGACCGCACCGTCGGAGAGGAAGTAGGCGCGCCCCAGAGCCTGCGGCGTCGTCAGCGCGCGGAAGACGGCCTGCACCAGATCGGCCACGTAGATGAAGGTAATGTCCTGCGGCTTGAGCCCTGCGGCAAAATCCATGTGACCCTTGATGCTTTGCACCATGACGAAGTAGTCCTTCTCCCTGGGGCCGTACACGCCGGTGGGGCGCAGTATGGTGTAGGGGAAGCGCTCCACGGGCAGGGTGCGCAGAAATTCCTCCGCAGCCCATTTGCTCTCGCCGTAGGCCGTGTTGGGCCGGGCCTCGTCATCGGGGCGTATGGGCTGATAGGGAGGCGTTTCCCTGACGGCACCGAAGACGCTCAGGCTGCTGATGAAGACGAAGCGCTCCGGCACCAGATCCGTTTCCATCAGCGCTTCTGCCAGATGGCGGGTGCCCTCGGTGTTGGTGCGGAAAAAGTCTTCGCGGCGCAGACATTTGGTGGCCCCTGCGGCGTGGACGATGTAGTCGAATCGGCCGCAACTATTCAGTTGTTCTTTCAGCGTTTTGGGGTCGGAGAGATTGAGTTCGACGAAATGTATGCGTGTGTCTTGCAGATAGGCTTTGCTGCTGGTCTGGCGCATGGCGGCCCAGGTTTCGTAGCCCTGTCGAAGGGCTTCTTCTATGATAAAACTGCCGATGAAGCCGCTGGCTCCGGTCACAAGTATGCGTTTCATTGGGATGTGTTGTTACGTACGGTTTTGAATGCTGCGGGGAGGAAGTCCACCAGGGCCGAGGCGGTCACGCTGTGCTCGCCTAATGCGTCGCGGGCGGCATCTCCGGCAAGAGCGTGAAGCGAGACGCCCAGGAGAGCGGCTTCCCAAGGGGCGTAGCCCTGCGCCATGAGGCTGACGATGATGCCGGTCAGCACGTCTCCGCTGCCGGCGGTGGCCATGCCGTTGTTGCCCCAAGGGCAGACGTAAGCCTCGGAGTCATCGCCTCCGGGCGGCAGGATGAGGGTGGGGTGGCCCTTCTTCACGACGATGAAGCGGGAGAGATCGGCGCCGGCTTCCTTGAGCCGCAGCCACTCTCCTCCGTGCGGAGTGATGACGGTGCCGTCGGCGACGTCTTTCGTCCACTCGGGATGCCGGGCCAGGATGTTGAGCGCATCGGCGTCGAGCAGCAGCGGTTTTCCGGCGGCGAGGACGCATTGGCTGCGAAGCGCCTGAGCGCTGTCGTCGCGGGTGCCTAATGCCGGTCCTGCGGCTACGGCGCTGAAGGGCGCAGGATCTACCGCCTGTGTGAAGTGCGTCTCCGAGGGGTCGTGTACGAGGACGGCTTCGGGCACAGCCACTTGCAGGATGTCGTTGTTGCGGCGGGGCAGACAGACGCACACCTTGCCCACGCCCGTTGCCAAAGCGGCCCTTGCGGCTAGTATCGACGCGCCGCCCATGCCCCATTGTCCGGCGATGAGCAGAGCCTGCCCGAAGGTGCCTTTGTGACCGTCGGCGGGACGCTCTTTGAGGAGCGTGCGAAGCAGCGGGAGGGTGATTGTCGTCATTTCTTGTGACAAAAGTACGAAAAAAGTGGGATATTTGAAATTTTTCTTTTAACTTTGCCTGCAAAAAGATGAAAAAGACATTCTTCACCGCCGTTTATCTGCTCTCCTGCCTCTTGCTCCGGGGGCAGACCCTTGCGGTTTTCGGCGACTCCTATGTGGCCAACCATCGTGCTCCGAAAGAGGAGACCTGGCACGCCAAGTGGGCCGTTCGCCACGGGTATGCCTATCAGAATGTCGGGCGCAACGGCGGCTGCGTGGCCTTCGACCGCACCCGAGAGCGCTTCGGGCCCGCCATGACGGTGCGCTATGCACAACTCTCGCCCGAGGCCGACATCGTGCTCATCATTGCCGGTCACAACGATGCCGACAAATGCGGACGCAACAGGGATTCGCTCCGTATGTTCCGCGACTCGCTGGCTGTCGTGATCGACCGCATCCGCTTGCAGTGTCCCAGGGCCCGTGTGGGCTACGTCACGCCTTGGGCGGTGGACCGTCCCGGTTTTGAGGGTGTCCATAAAGCGATATTGAAGGTATGTCGGAAAAAGAAGGTGCCCGTTCTGGACAATTTCCGCAATGACTGCCCCGTGCACGTGCTTGATGCGGAGTTCCGTCGCCGCTATTTCCAGGCGCCGCAGGACAAGGCGCACCTCAACGCTGCCGGCCACGACCTCTACCTGCCCTATGCGGAGCGGTGGATGGACACTTGGGTTACGAAAGAATGATGCCGACGAAGCCGCAAAAGATGCCAAAGCCGAAACCGCAGAGCACTTGCGCCAGCGTGTGCTGAAGCAGCACCATGCGCGAGGACATCACACAGCCCGAGAGCAGGAGCAGCAGACAGAGCCACCTGACCGGGTTGTAGTTGAGCAGCAGGCTGTAGGCCACCAGCGCTCCGACGGCAGCGCCGGCGGCCGCCGAATGCATGCTGATTTTCCACCAGATGTTGATAATGGTGCAGCCGCATTGGAGCATCAGTGAAGCCACGATGAGCGCGCCGGCGAATGCGGGCATATGGACGTTTTCGATGATGGAGAAGCAGCACAGGTAGGAGACGATGTGCAGGAGGTAGGGCACGAAGCGGCGATGACGTCGGCTCAGCTCTGCGGTCGACCATCCGTGGGCCTTGCGGTAGAGCATCACACCCACCCACGGGATGAGCACCGTGAAGAGATAGACAACAGCCAGCAGCCACAGCTTGAAGCTCCAGGGCAGCAGTGAGAGATAGGTCACGGTGAGCAGCACCGCAAAAGCCACCGTAGGGTAGTAGCTCGGTCTGAAGATAAGGGAGACGGTGCGGGCCAGAGTGAGAAAGTTAAAAGAGCGGGGTCGTTTCATTTTCTGTATCGTGCGGGTGGATATCCGAGTTGTTCGCGGTATTTGGCCACGGTGCGCCGGGCGATGTCGTAGCCTTGTTCCCGGAGCGCCGTGCAGAGCGCCTCGTCGCTCAGGGGCTCCGTCTTGTCTTCTGCCTCAATGAGGGCTTTGAGGGCGGCCTTCACCTTGCGGGTGGACACGGCTTCACCGTCCTGCGTGCTGCTGCCCGAGAAGAACCATTTGAGGGGATAGATGCCGTAGGGCGTCTCTACGTATTTCGACGAAGTGACGCGTGAGACGGTGCTGAGATTCAGCCCGGTCTTTTCGGCCACATCCTCCAGTCGCATGGGGCGCAGCAGGTTTTCGTCGCCTTCGCGGAAGAAGGGCCTCTGCAGCCTGATGATGGCTTTCATCACCGCCGTCATGGTGAGGCGGCGCTGCGTCAGCGCGTCGATGAACAGCTGTCCGCGTTCGCGATATTCGCGCACGAAAGAGGCGCTCTCTTCGCTGCCGCCGTCGTCCGTCTCGGAGCTCAGACGCAGGGAGGGCACGTCGCCCTGATTGAGCGAGAGGCGCAGGGTCCCCTCGTCGTCCATTTCCACGATGAAGTCGGGCTTGATGGTCTCGGTGGCGCGCCCTACGGGATCGCTCGGGTTGTTGCCCGGGCGGGGATTCAGGTGCTGCACTTCGCGGCGCAGACGCTCCACTTCGGCGTCGGTGAGGCCCATCTTGTCCTGTATGCGGTCCCAGCGTTTGCCGGTGAAATCGTCCCAATGGCGTTCGAACACCGTGCGCAGCTTCGCACTGGGATGTTGCAGCAGCAGACATTCCTTCAGATTTCTGGCGCCGATGCCGGGCGGGTCAAACTGCTGCAGCACTGCGAGCATCCTCCCGACTTCTTCTTCCGAGGCCGAGAGGCTGTGGTAGATTTCCAGCTCGTCGGCAATCTGGCTGAGCGGCTTGGTGATGAAGCCGTTGTCGTCGAGCGAACCGATGAGGTATTCCAAGATATCGCGTTCGTGGTCGCTCAGGTCGTATTCGCCCATCTGTTCCGTGAGGCGGTCATAGAAGGAGAGTGTCTCGCCCCGTTCGCCCATCTCATAGGTCAGCGGACTGCGGCGGGTGCCTCCGCCGGTGTGGCGCTTCTCCAGCCAGGGATTCTCCATGCACTCCGCCTCCACGCGCTCCCTCAGTTCGTCGAGCGAGAGCGCCGTCAGCCGGGCGGCCAGGAGCTGCTGCGGGGTGAGCTGCAGGCGTTGCTCCTGCGTCAGGGTTTGGGTCTGTGTCTGGGAGAGCGTCTGTGCCACTTAGTCGCGGATGAGTTTGTAGTCGAGCTGCTTGCGGTAGAGGTCGGCGCGCGCCACCTGTATCTTCACCTGGTCGCCCAGGGTGTACTGGCGATGGGTGCGGCGTCCGCGCAGGCAATAGTTTTTCTCGTCGAATTCGTAGTAGTCGTCGCAGAGGTCGCGCAGCGGCACCATGCCTTCGCACTTGTTCTCGTTGACCTCCACGTAGAGTCCGTATTCCGTCACGCCGGAGATGGTGCCTTCGAACACTTCGCCCAGGCGCTCCTTCATGTATTCCACCTGCTTGTATTTGATGCTGGAGCGCTCGGCCTGTGCGGCGAGCTGTTCCATGTCGCTGGAGTGGTCGCACAGCTCCTCGTATTTCTCGCGGTTGGCGCTGCGTCCGCCCTGTGCGTAGCGTGTCAGCAGTCGGTGCACCATCAGGTCGGGATAGCGGCGTATGGGCGAGGTGAAGTGGGTGTAGTAGGGGAAGGCCAGCCCGTAGTGTCCGATGTTGTGCGTGGAGTAGCGGGCCTTCATCATGGAGCGCAGCGTGAGCAGTTCGATGACGTTCTGCTCCTTTTTGCCGCGTATGTCGGCCATGAGCCGGTTGATGCTCTGGCTGATGCCTTTCGTGTCGTGTCCGGCCTTGAATTTGTAGCCGAACTTCTGCACGAAGCCCGAGAGGTTCATCAGCTTGTCGGGGTCGGGCGTCTCGTGGATGCGGTAGACGAAGGTCTTCTGCGACTGGTTCTGCTTTTTGCCTTTTTCACGGGTCGCCTTGCCGATGCTTTCGGCCACCGTGCGGTTGGCCAGCAGCATGAATTCCTCGATGAGCTTGTTGGCGTCCTGGCTTTTCTTGAAATACACGGAGAGGGGCTTGCCCTCCTCGTCGATCTCGAAGCGCACCTCCGTGCGGTCGAAGTCCACGCTGCCCGCCTCGAAGCGTTTGGCGCGCAGGACTTTGGCGAAGCGGTCCAGTTGGCGCAGCTCTTCGGCGTAGTCGCCGTCCTTGCCTTCGAGGATTTCCTGCACCTCTTCGTAGCAGTAACGGCGGTTGCTGCGCGTCACCGTGTGGGCCAGATGCCAGTCCTTCACCTCGCCTTTTTCGTTGATTTTAAACACGACGCTGTAGGTCAGCTTGTCTTCGTCGGGGCGCAGCGAGCAGATGAGGTTGCAGAGCCTTTCGGGCAGCATCGGCACGGTGCGGTCCACCAGATAGACGCTCGTGGCGCGCTTCTGCGCCTCGCGGTCGATGATGCTCCCTTCCGTCACGTAGGCGCTCACGTCGGCGATGTGCACGCCCACTTCCCACAGGTGTTCCCCGATCTGGCGGATGGAGAGCGCGTCATCGAAGTCCTTGGCGTCGCGCGGGTCGATGGTGAAGGTGAGCACCTCGCGCATATCCTCTCGTCGGTCGATCTCCTCCTGAGGGATTTCCAGGGGGATCTTCTCAGCGGCGGCCTCTACGGCTTTGGGGTAGGTGTAGGGCAGACCGTATTCAGCCAGTATGGCGTGCATCTCGGCGTTGTTCTCTCCCGTGGCGCCCAGGATGTCCACCACCTTGCCGATGGGGTTCTTGGCGTCTTCGGGCCACTCCACGATTTTCACCACCGCCTTGTCGCCGTTCTTGCCCTTCTTGAGGTTGCTGCGGGGGATGATGATGTCGGTGGCCAGCGTGCGGTCTTCGGTGAGCAGATAGGCGTATTCCTTCCTCACCTGCAGCGTGCCGACGAATTGCTTGTCAGCTCTCTCGAGGATCTCAATCACGCGGGCCTCGCGGATGTGGTTCTTGCGTCGGGCCATCATGCTGACGCGCACCCGGTCGCCCTCCATGGCGCGCATCGAGTTGCGCTCTGCCACAAAGATGGGCTCTCCGCCCTCATCGGGCAGGAAGGTGTTCTTGCCGTTGGCTTTGCGGTGGAATTTGCCGTCCATCACGCCCGTGACATCGTTCAGCTGATAGCAGTAGCGGGGCGACTCGCGGATGAAGTCCTCCAAGAGCAGATCCTGCAGGATGTCGGCCACCAGCTGCCTGGCCGGCGGGGTGGTCAGTGAGAAGTTGCGGCAGATGGTGCGCTGCTCGTATGCCGTGGTGGGGTTTTGCTGAAACATCTCTTCGATGTCGCGCCTCAGGTCCTTTTTCCTGATGCGCCGAATGCCGGTTTTTTTTCTTCCCATAGCCTTGTTTGCTCGTTAATTCACAGGCAAAGATAACAAAATATCTTCATTTCGGCGGCTTTTCCGTTATTCTTTAAACTTTAAACTTTAAACTTTAAACGAAAAACCGTACCTTTGCCGTCGATTATGCGTGGCTTACCCATCAAATCCGAGCGTGCCAACACCGTAACCCACCTGGTCGGGGCCGCTTTTGCCCTCTCGTCCATCTGGATGGTGTGGCCTGCGGTGCACCACAGCTGGCAGATGGCCTTCGGTGTCTTGTTTTTCATCGTCGGCATGTTCATCATGTTTGCCCTGAGCACCTCTTACCATTGGGTGCATCCGGGTCGTGCGAAGCGCGTCATGCGCATCTTCGACCACATCGGCATCTACGTCATGATTGCCTGCTCCTACACGCCGATTTGTGTGGCCGTTGTGGGCGGCTGGCTGGGCTGGACCATCTTTGCCGTGCAGTGGGTGGCCGTCCTCGGGGGCATTTTCTATAAGGTGTTCGCCATGGGCCGCTTTCCCCGTCTCTCGCTGGCGATTTATCTGACGATGGGGTGGAGCGTTTTGCTGGTCTTTAAGCCCGTCATGGCGCAGCTCTCTCCTCTGGCCATTGCGCTGCTGGTGGCCGAGGGTGTGCTTTACTCTGTCGGCACTTATTTCTTCGCCTACGACAGCAAGAAGCATTTCCACGCCATCTGGCACATTTTCGTCCTCCTGGGCTCCATGGCCCATTGGAGCGTGGCGCTCTGCCTGCTGCTGGAGTGAAAAAGGCCCGCCGGCTAGGCTGAAAAAAGCCACCGGCGCATCGCGCCAGCGGCCTTTTCTTGTTTCAGGATTCACGGCTAGTCGCCGCAGACATCAGCCTTCTTACATCTGACATCTTACCTCTAACCTCTTACCTCTAACCTCTTACCTCTCTTCTTATTGACGTTGATCGGCGTAGCCTGGGGGAAGGCGATGCTGTAGGCCCTGTCGAGGGCGTGGTAGCGCACGGAGCGCATACCGATATCCATCACCACCGACACCACGGCACGGAGAAACTCTCTGGGGTCGCGCGGCGAGAGCATCGGCGGGGGCATTTCGTTGTACCCTTCCAGCCTGCTGCGCATACACACCTCGAAGATGAGATCGTCCGTAGCGCGGGTGCCGAGCCATGTTTTGAGGATGTTGCGGATGCAGTAGCGCTTGCGTTGCAGGAGGTGGAGGCGCCTCGTGCGCTCCAGCTTGCGCCAGAGCTCCACGAAGCATTCCTGAGTGTTGTCGATGGGTATCATAATCCAAACGATTTTGACCAAAATGACCATGACCAAAATGACCATTTAACCATTAACCCTTAACCTTCCTATAGCTCCCATCTTCTTCCTGCGTCACAAGTCCCTGCTTGCGCCAATTCTTCAGCATCTGCCGCACGCTGTTGTGGGTCACACCGGCGCCCTTAATCGCCACAGAGTGCTGCATTGCCTGCTCAAACGAGAACTGCATATCCAAACGCGCAAAGATGGAGTCGTTCTTGCCGCGCTTTAAGCGATCGCTGCCCTGATGTCCGATATAGTCGCGACTCGAAAAAGCGTTCTCAATGCGGTCGCGGAAGAAGTAGAGGGCATTGTCCATCAGCGAGTCGGCAATGACGTCGTAGGTCTCCAGCATCGTGGGTGTCTGCGCCTTCAGCAGGAGTTCCTTCCACAGGTTGGGATACTGTTTCAGTCGCTTCTCGGCGCCGTTGAGCCCGTGCTTCTGTATCAGCCCTTCGCACACCTTGCAGAGCATCAGACAGCACACCATACGCTGCGCCGTGACACAGACGCGGAAGCGCTGTCGGGCACGGGTGCGGTCATCGTTCTTCATCGTCTCCAGTCGGATGCGCTCCACCCACTCACGGCCCTTCGCCTCCAGCTTGGGCAGCACCACCTCACCCTGCATCAGGGGCAGCAGGTGGGCGATTTGCTGTATGCGTTCACGCTGCCGCTCGGTCAGCACCGGAGGATTGTCTTCCAACGGCGTGAAGGTGTTGTCGGGCGTACGGGCAATGGCGATACGGCTTTGGAAACCGTCCGTGTAGTTCGACACCACGCGGTAGAGGGCGTCGGGCGTGCCGCACATCGTCACATTCCATAGCAGCTTGTCGATATGCACGTTCACGGCTTCGGCCGAACGGGCCTCCCGCTCATACTTAGTGCCGTCGTAGCTCTGTCGCAGCATCACGGAAAAGTCGCTCATCGTCGATTTCCATTTCTGTGCCACGGTGTCGGCCTCGGGGGTGAATGAGTAGGCGTGCTTGCCCTCAGTGTTCGCCAGACGTTCAGCCAGGTTGGCTACGGTGTTGTTCAGCGTCAGACAGCGTCTGGGCAGCTTCGGTTCTTCGGGTTGCTCCTTCTTGTTCTTCGCCGCCAGTTTTTTGGTGCGCCACTCATCCTCCTGCATCTGATACATCTTGTCCAGTGCCGCTTGTTCGCTCATCCACGCCTCCACCACGGGGTCGATGTCACCCTTACCCGAGGCGAAGTCACCGGCGATGTAGGCGATGAGGTTCAAGCCCTTCTTCTTGCCGTGCACATCGAGCACAACGCCCGTGGCCAAAGCTCCGACACAAGGGCAGATGGCCGTCACCACAGGCATGGCGAGCTGAGAACCCACGGCATCAATACTCTCGCTAATGCCTTGCGGCATCTTGCTGGTTGACAGTTGAGAGTTAACCGTTGACAGTTGTTCTTCCTCTTCAACCTGTGCAGCCACCGGGTCAATGGTCAATGGTGAATGGTCAATGGTAAGCTCGCTCTGCACCTTGGCGTTGATTTCTCTCAGCGTGGTATTCATGAACCCCTTGTCGGCATCGTATTTGTCGTAGAAGTAGTCGATGAGCTTCTGACAGTCTTCCGTCACGGAGTAGTTGGGCAACCTCTCGGCCACCACCGCCCGCAGCTGCTGACGCGTCATCAGCTTGGCCACACCCACCGACAGCACCGCCATCAGATTCGTGTGCCAGTTGTGCTGCCCCCACACATCCATTGCCCCGGCATTCAATCCTGCCTGCTGCACACAGAGGTCAAAGGCTGCGAGAGACGCGGGAGAAGCGGGTTCTACATTGACCATTGAACATTGACCATTGACTTCATTTTTAATTTTTAATTCTTCATTCTTAACTGCCTCGACTTCGCCGGGCTCGAAGATTTCGTCGTCGAGAAACAGCAGTTCGCTCTCATCTGCCGTTGTGGTGAAGAACACACGGGTGATGTCTTTCGCCCCGTCATCGTATTGCACGCCCAGCAGGTCGCTGGCCCACTGCAGGTTTTCCTCCTGCGTGAGCTCGGCCTTGCGGCGAAACACGAGGTGATACCCCGCTCCTCGGGCGCTCCGTTCAAGCATTAGCAGGCCCAGTTCGTCCTTCTTCCCGAGGATGCGCTCCCTGACGGCCTCCATCTCTTCGGCCTTGATGTGGTCAACGTCCATCCCTACGGTGGTGCTCAGGCGTGTGGCGCCCTTCAGGGCTCCGTCCTCGCCGGGCAGACAACTGTAGTTCATCTGCAGGAGGCGGTGCTTCTGCTGCTCGTCGCCCTCGCGCACGGCCTTCAAGATGGCCTTCTGCTTCTCGCTGTCGCGCAGCTGCATGTATTCCTCTCTCGTGAGGACGGGGCGCATCATCTTGCCCCCGTCCTTGTAATAAATTACGTGTACGCTCATAGCCTTACCACTGTGTATCGGTTTTACGTGTCTTGATGTAGGCGGCCTGCTCACCGCTTTCTTTGCGATGGAGTGCCGTAATGAGTTCCTTACTCATCCGCTTGGGGAAGCGCAGCTGGAAAATCACGTTCTCTCGCGTCTCCTTCACCTCGCCGTGTGCCGTGCGAAAGAGTGTGTTGTAGCGGCTGCCGCTGTCCGTGGCGTAGGCGCGGAAGCTGCTAGTGCCGTCGTCCTCAGTCACCATGCGTCCCTTCTGAGTGGCGCGGTCGCCACCGACCACGATGTGCTGCCCTGCCTCAAAGCTGCAGGGATAGATGTTGATGTTACCGTTCTGGTAAAACACTGTCTGGGTCTCCATCTGGAGATTCTCAATGAAAATTCCTTGCTTTTTCATTTTCCTGAATTGTTTTGCGAGAAGAAGCATTAGATTTTGGCGCCAACACCTTAGGCTTCACAAGCCCATGATGCTCATATGAATCTCCTCACTTCAACTCAGGTTAGAATTAATTGATAGTTGATAATTGACAATTGACAATTGGTTTTCGCTTAATGGTCAATGGTTAATGGTCAATGTTCAATGGTTTAAATTGCCACAATGTCGTTAGCGACAACGTCCTGAAACTCCGAACCGTTGTGCTCGTGTGTCTGGAAGCGCAGCGTAGCCGCTACGAGGCATCCCTCTTCACATCGCTGTGCGGCCAGAGCCCCGAAGGTGCTCACCACGTACTGGTTTTCGTACTTACCGCCCAGTTCCTGCAGCACGAGCGTGCGCTTGTTCAGCTTACCGTCCTGGGCTTTCTCACTGGGCACGGAGATCATCTCTCCGCATTTCACTACTTTAAGGATCTTTGCATCCATATCAATCTCTGCTTCCGCTTTTACTAAGGATGGCCCGCTCACAAAATCGGCTGCACATCTCGAAAGACGCCGCAAAAGTAGAATCCGATTATCCGACTGCCAAACAAAAAAATCCGATTGAACTATCGGACTCATTATAATGCAGCAAAGTGGCTGTAAATCAAAAAAAAGAAAAATTATTCAAAAAAATCCGACTGACTATTCCTTTTAGTCAATCGGACGTTTTCAATCGGATAAATCTGGATTTATGTACTCCATAATCCAATCCGCATAGGCTTGTTTCTTACCCAAACCGAGGTATTTTGCCAACGTGTCAACATTCTCGCCGTCCATATTGAGAAGTTTGGCTATTTGGCTGTAATTACCCCGAAGCACTCCGGCATCCTTCAACCTACCCACTATCATGCATTTCAGCGTCAGCCGCTTGTCCTTTACCGTCCAATCACGCGCTATCTGCTCACCCCACTCCGAAGCCATCAACGCATCAATAAAGGCATTTGTCCACTCTTCGTCATATTCCTCTTTGGTACGAAGTTCTGTAAACCAGTCTTCTCTCAGCAACCTTTGGAGATTGATTTTAGGAGACTCTATCGAATAGGTTTGTTCCTCATCGCTCTCATCTCCCGGCTGCTCTTCACTCTTGTTCAACCATTCTTCGTGTTGTTTCCTCAGGTCAGGGAACATCTCACATTGAATAAGACTTCGTCTGACGATGATTTCGTAGAACATGTAGAGGTTATCTTGTGTCAACAGTGAGATAATTTGCCAAGCACTATCAATCTTTCTCATATCGAAGAGCTCATCGCTGTGACACGAAGAAAGAATCAGTTGCATCAGCCGACCGTTTTCGTCCATCTGCATTTTCATATTTTCACCCCAATGTTCCTGCTTTGGCTCATCACACTCGGTGAGCAACTGTCTCTTTGCCAGAGAAAGTGCAGCCTCATCGGCATCTAGCATTTCGCTCCACAGTTCTGGAGTATAGCGGTCAGTACGGTGCTCCTTATAATGTCTGGTCAGGTCTTCTTTCATTTCCCTAAACATCTTTTCTCTATTGTAGGATTCCCATTCCCTTAAGTCGTCTTCTATTGCTTTTACGAAGTTTTCATCATGGGGGGCCAACTCCCTAATCTTACTTTCACCACGATCCATTATGGTTGTATATATGCCAAGGATATCAGCGAGAACAGAATGTAGCTTTGAGCTTGCCTTTATTGATCTTTTGACCAAACCTTTAAGATGATTTATAAAGTCATCGTCATATCCGAATCCTTCTTCATTCCTGTCTCTAAACAGCGCTTCCATTTCTTCTTCGCGAATATACCCCCCTACAAACCATCTATAATTATAATTCTGTATTTTACTCAATTGCTCAAAATACATCTGACTGAGTTTCTCATACTCCTCATCATAATTTCTCAGGACAAACAAATTGGAGATATTGCTTTCTGTGCGTTCCTCCCATCTTGTTTTATTATCAGCAACCTCCCAAGTTTCTATTTTTTCAAGAGCTCTTACCAAGGCCAGCCAACCCTCAAGGATTCGAGGATTTCGAAAGAACAATGACTTGTCAGGATATTCATCTATTTTTTCTATTTCATCACGAAGGAAAGCTAATGCTGAATATACCTCACCCTGATGCAAGTCAGGACCAGGGAAACGGATTTCGAAGCCATCGTAACTCTTAGTGTGCATAAATCCTACCTCTCCTGATTAACATAAATTTCTTCATAAATACTGCGCGGCAAGGTGCTGTCCCAACCGCCTACACGCTTGCTTTCCTTCATGGAGTTGTTGAAACCGATGTACTCCAATGAGGAATCTTCGTAACGTTTGAACTTGTAGACAGCATCGTTCATCAGAGCGGAATTGAACACATTCAGGCTCACAAGCAACTCAAAGTCCTTCACCGTCAAACCTGTCACCTTGTGGAACAAGCCTGGTTCCAGCTGGGTAATCACATCCTTCAGGCACTGTTCGCGGAAATCGGTCAAATACATAAAGATGGGGATACGAGTTGCAAACTTGATGAGCTTATCCTGTATCTGCTTGCGCTTCGACTTCATTTCCTTCTCGTCTTCCGTCAACTTACGTTTCTCCTTGTTGGTCAGGTCCTTCTCGTTGGCTTTGGCTTTGGCTGACTTCACAGCTTCGCTCTTGTTAATGATGGTCTCTATATCCTTGTTCAGCGAACGGAAGCCCTCAATATTCATCAGCGCCGCCATTGCCTCAGGGTTGCTGAGCAGACGTTGCAGAGTAATGTTATCCACATTCACCAGCAGTGCACTTTCCCAACGACGGGCCAGCAGCGTGGCCGATGTGCCACTCATGGCGATATCCAAGATGCCGGCAGCATCTATCTGCTTCATGTGTATGCCATCGTAAGCCAACACAGGCAGGAACTTGATAAACTCCTCTACCTTCTTTTCCGGTTGCGTCTCATCAATATTCAGGCGGCAGGAATAGTCGGCAATCTGGCGCAAAGCGCGATTCGGTGCAAAGTCGAACACATAGCATTCACGCTTCATGATTTCATAACGCGTGGGATCATCGTCCGTCGGGTTCTTTATGACCCAAGGACTCTGCACGCGAAAGGCTGCCTGGAAATAGGTCTCAGGCGATGAGCTGTTCCTAAGCATAAAGATGCCCGACCATGGCTTCACTGTTACACCCGTAGTCAGTTTTCCGCACGACAGCGTGATGGTGCGACTTTCCAAGGGGTTGTCCATCGCCTTACGAACAGGAGGCAAAGCCGCAACACCAATACCAGCCTCCGTGCCTGCTGCCACAACGATTTTGAAGTCGTGATAGAACACATTGTTGCGCTGCGCCAACAGATTACGCATAGCGTAGCATGAAGCCACTGAGGGAAGGAACCAGAAGGTATGATTAAGCACCCGCAACAAGCGGACATCGCTATATGGCATTGGAGGTTTCTCATTGCGCAGTGTCAAATCTTCCTTGATGGACTCACGATAGGCGCCGCGTATCAGGTCGAGCCACTTCTGCACTTCTTCCTCATGTCGGAACACGGCAAAGTCGTTGGTCATTCCCTCTGGTACGTCGGCCGCAAAGAATTCATTCAGGTCGAACTCGTCAAACTCTCCCTCCTTGGCAACACGTACTAAGTCTTCAGGCATCTGATAGGTCATCAGCACCATGCGGGGCATCATCTCGTAGGGGTTCTTACCTTCGCCCGTCCATTTCTCCTTCTTTTCCTGCTCCTGACCATAGGTCCAGTTGAATATCTGCTCTTCTATAAACTCACCCGAAGCAATGGCCTTAAAAGGCGTTCCCGAGAGGTAGAGATAATGGTTGGTGGTGATAGGCAGATTGTCCTCATCGAAGTAGTCAAGCGCCTCGCCGTCCTGAGCCAGTTGTTCAGCCTTTTCCTCACTATAGAACAGGTCTTTTGCATTATCACGCCAAGCGCCATAGTGGTATTCGTCGAGAATCACCACATCCCAGTTTACCATGTGAACCCACTCGTTTTTTGCCTTGATACCGCCAGCCTTGTTCTTGCCCAAAAAGTCTTGGAAAGAACCGAAGCAAACGATAGGTCGATTGTGGTCAGCGGTGTCGTATGTGAGTTCTGAGGTACGCGAGATAAACTGCCACCCTTTGAAGTCCACATGCGTCATCAGGTCTTCCTCCCAGGCGCTTTCCACAGCCGGTTTGAAGGTCAGGACGAGGATACGTTTCCAACCCATTTTCTTGGCCAGCTGGTAGGCGGTAAAGGTCTTTCCGAAACGCATCTTGCAGTTCCAAAGATAGTGAGGCGTTTTGCCTGTTTCACGCTTATAGTGGGTGAAATATTCAGCGGTCTTGTTTACAGCCTCTCGCTGTTCGTCGCGCATCGCGAATATTTCCGTGCGATGCTCTTCATTCTCAGTGCCGCTCTTCAGGGCATACATCGCAGCGCGCACGTCACTAATGGTGCACCGGAACCACTCACCGCCGGTATTCACGATACCGTTCTTTTTGAGCCACCAATGTACCATCTTATCGGTAAAGGCCGAACCGTCTTCTCTGACGCTACTGTCTTGATAGACTATTTTGTAGGGCAGCTTGCCATCTGGGCGTTTCGTGGGGTATTGTTCCGCAACTCGTTTTTGAACGTCGTGCGCGGTATAGCCCACCTTCAGCATACCTTCATAATTGGGGTCGCTGTAAGCATAAATCTGTGGTGTCAGATTGGGGCGACTGGGGAAAAAACTCATCTGTGCCATAGTCGTTATTCCATTGGTCGTATCATACTCTCGATAAAGGCTATCTCATCATCTGTCAGCCCATATTTTTTATAAAGCATCTCGTCTGTCCAAGGGTGAGAGAAATTTTGCTGTGGAACAAACAAGAACTTATCTTTTGCTATATTTTGTGTTAATAGAACTGACGAAAGAAGAAATCTAAAAAACTTAGTTTTCATATAGGTAACAAGATTTTCCGCCTCTTCTTTATTCCTAGAGTGTCCAATCAAAAGATATGATTCCGAGCAAATGCTATTCTCTCCCAAAAGCTCAATTCTAGAAAGAATTCTTTTGCGTCCATCCCTATCTGCTTGACCGGCGTGCTCTGCACTAGTTTTAGACATTACAACTTTCCACTCATCCACAATTTTCTCGTTTGCAGAAACATCCTCTTTGGGAACATAAAAATCTCCCTTACTCGTCATTATTTTGACAGAATCATCAAATCTTTCTTTATGCGTAAAATTATAAGTGCTTGAAAATCCAAACGGGTTCCTACTATAGACCATAGAGTCCATAGTTGTTTCATTTAATTGTCTAACTTTGTGTATGATGTTTATGGTTCTTGTATCTCGTATAAATATTTCAAATTCATCAAGATGTCGAACCGACTTATACTGACTCTGTTCGCTTATTATATTTATTATATTACAAGCACCCTGATAGGCCTTGTCCCATAAAAAAATACAAACCCCTCCAGCAATGTCGACACCGGGGAAACAAAATCTTGAATCATTATAATCCATCAAAACTCGTATCCTTTTATCATGCAACATTTCATCTCGGAATTCATCAAGACCCTTTCCACCTGTATACCACCTTGCCGGTACAATCATAGTTAAAAAGCGAGGATTTAATTTCTTGGCTTGCTGAATAAAACGATGATAAAGTGGTATGGCACTCGAGCCCGAACCACCTCCGTCATTCAACTGATATGGTGGATTTCCTATGATAACATCGAACTTCATGTTTCCGAATATTTTTTCTGGTTTGTCTGTGTGAATAAACTCGTATGCGTGGCTCTCCAAGTCTTTACGGTATTTTTTACCGAAGACCGATTCCGAGGCCCCGCAATACTTACATTTTCCATTTACGAACTTATGCTCTATTGCCCTGAAGCGAAGGTTGCCCTCTTCGTTTTGAAACTTACGACAAATAGAATACGGACCGTCAGCGTGCTTACTACAATACAACGAACGTCGGCATGTAAGAGCCGTCAGTTCCGTGATGGCGATACCAAAGAGCTGCTTGGTGAAGATATGGTCAGCCCTCTCGTGAATGTCAGGTATCTGACTCTCCAAACCTATCATCAGGCGCTTAGCTATCTCACGAAGGAAAACGCCACTCTTACTCACCGGGTCGAGGAACTTGGTTTCCTTACTCCGAAACAGTTCTGCCGGTAGCATATCAAGCATACGGTTCACTACCTGAGGCGGAGTGAATACCTCATCATTTGACAGATTGGCCAGACAAGTCAACACGTCAGGATTGTAATTAGTGCTTAGTATCATAATAGGTAGCTATTTTCAGATAATGTATGGGACGATATTCGCAGATGGGTTCTGGAGGGAGAAACACCTCGTTGCCCTGATCGTTTCTCACAAAGGGAACGCTGGTCGACTGCGCTTGAACAAGTGCAGCCAGATGGAAATCCTTGCGAATCACCATATCGCGGATGAACGACCATTCGCTGAAAGTGATGGGCTTGGCATCGTTATTATCAAACAGTGTAGCTTTCTCACTAACAGGTTCACGAAGGGTCAGCGCATCACCCCACAGGATGTTTCGATGAAGCAGATACGACCACACAGCCGTCAACTTTTCAGCAGGAGCCTTTTGTTGAGGATGCACCTCTGTGTACCAATAGCAAACAATGTCAAGCAGACGCTGGCAACACTCTTCCACATTGTCCATCATGATGTCAACGCCATAGATGCTGCTCATGGCTATGGTGGTTTGCAGTTCAAGTTCGCTCAACTGCTTCTGGTATTGCCTCCTGATGACTTCCAGTTTACGGCGCAGAATTTCTACAAGAAAGTTTCCGTTGCCACAAGCCGGCTCCAGAAAACGGGAGTCGATGCGCTCCGTTTCCTGCTTCACGAGGTCGAGCATGGCATTCACTTCGCGCTCTGCTGTGAACACCTCACCTCGCTCCGCTACCCGCTGGCGTGATTTAATCTGTCGCTCTTCCATAGTCACGACAGAATTTGTGTCACACCATTTAACAGGAACACGAAAAAGCCTGCCACGTGGATACGATTCCACACGACAGGCTGATGCTTACTCACAAAACCGAGGCCAGGTAGGGCCTCTACCCCCCCCGTACAATGGCACTAAAGTGCGCTTTGTGAGTTATATTGCGGTCGTTTTTCATTGTATTTTTGCTGATTCTGGGGCCAAATATACGAAAAAGAATCGGATTTAGCCCTGCAGAACACCTAAAATGACACTTCTTTTTATGGTTTTTGAGGCTCAAAACGGCACTTTTTACCCCATTTCGGGTACCATTTTGAGGAATAATGACACGCCGAGCAGATAATGACCAACACACGAATTTTGCAATCCGTTGATTTGCAGACACTTTGTTAGCAATACGTGGTCAAAGTGGTCAAGGTCAAAATGGTCAAAATGATTTTTGAGACTCGGTCAGATGCTCACTATATAATAATAAATAAAATTTATTTTATATAGTGTCGGTTTTGGCTAACCCGAAAACGATTTTGACCAAAATGACCATGACCATAATGACCCCCTTCAGTAGCCTCAAAAAAATTTTTGAAAAAAGTTGCTCAAAAATTTTAGACCGCAATGTCGCTGTCGTATCTTTGCAGCGGATTTGAAAGTCAAGGGCCCCGCAGACTGTCGCCAGACTGTCGTCAGAGGCTTAGAAATCAACAGAAGAAGTAAGAGAGCAGATGTAA
>X369_Koala__coassemble_58_pt1 | contig 27654 bp, 15 predicted proteins | sample X369_Koala__metabat2_high_PE_008 | metagenome-assembled genome bin X369_Koala | reverse complement strand
GCCACCCTCAACGACGGTGCCGTTCTTCTTGATGGTCACGCTGCCGCCGCCGTCAACGCCTACGCTAGCCTGGATGCTGTAGGTTTCACCTGCAGCGGGATTCTCCGTGTTTCCGGAGTTCCCTGAATCCGTAGATCCGGAGTTTCCACCGTCACCGTTATCGGGGTCGGTGCCGTCGTTGCCGTCCAGGACCTGGCGTGCTTTCCACTCTGCCACTGCCGTAGCCACGGGCACAAGGGTCTGCACCTTGCGCGTCACACCGCCCAAGTTCACGCTCTGCGTGTCCACGATGTTGCGCAGTTCCAGAGAGCAGCGATCCTTGAACTTAGGTCCGCAGATATTGTCGAGCTTCGTGGAGTCGGGACGGAAACGGATGCGGATGCCCTTGACGATGGTGGCAGGGTTGAGTCCCTCCATCTCGTCGTAGCCGCCTACAGCGGCGTTCTTCTCCACCTGCGCTGTGGGGAAAAATGTACCCAGCGAGCCGAGCTTCACGGGCACGCCCTGTGCCACGAGTTCGGGCAAGCATTCGCAGATCTGGTTCAACACGCCCTCGACCACGCCGCGGCTGTAGAGCGAGCCGTGGCTCGCCATGTGCTCTGCGAAGCCGCGCAGCGAGAGGGTCTTCTGCTGGTCCACTACCGGATAGAACTTGCCGAAGCCAGCATTTCGGTTGTTCTTGTTTTGCCTGAGGTTGATACCCAAGGCGATTTTTTCAGTTGCCATACAAATACAATCTTTTTACGTTAAACAAATTGGCAAAGAACTCTCTTGTTGTCGTTCGGGGGGCTTATCGCCGTGGCGCTGTTTTTCAAAACTTTTCCCGTGCACTGGAACCGCATTTACGAGCAGCGTCAGGGGTCAAATTCTCCCTCATTTCCAACGCTACAAAGTTACGAAAAATATTTGACATAAACAAATATATTGGCAACTTTTTTCACATATTTCTCAATTATTTTTACGGGGTATAAAGCGCGAGAGGAAAAGCATAAAAAAGCCCCGCAGAGAGGCTCTCCGCGAGGCTGCAAAAAACGTGTTCCCGTCTATAAGTTACTTGCTGACTTTCTGACTAAGACCTATCTGTTGCCCTTCGCCCTGTTGTGACTCTTGCAAAGCATCTGGCAGTTGCTGATGTCCGTGGCGCCGCCCTTGCTCCATGCCGTCACGTGGTCAGCATCTATTTGTTACTTCCTATTTTTCTTCCCACCCATTCTCTTTGGCTTTTTGTAGCCAATATGCAGATTTATCCATATCTTCTAAAACAGCAACTCCCAATTTATAGAATTGTGATACTCTATAACAACAATATGCTATATTATTTTGGGCTCCATGCATATAAAAATTAAACGCCTTATTGTAGTCAATATATATATTCTCGTTCGAATACATGTCACCTAAATAACATAGGGCAAAGAAATAATGGTGATCCTCATATGCGCGCATGTAACATATCTCCGCCTTTTTATAATCAACAGCACCGCCCTTACCATTTTCATAGCAATATCCTAAAAGACAACAGGCATGTCCCATTTCATAATCACCAAAATAACCCAGATCCTTTTTCAATAATATTTCGAAATAGCTTCTTGCAGAATAATAATCATTCATGAAATAGTATGCACATCCCAAATAGTAGTTTTTCTCAAATAGTCCGGATACTATTTTTTTTGCGTATTTCTCAACATTTTGATAATCGCCCACTTGTAGATAATACGAACATAAGTCAATAATAACCTCGTCATCAACATCATCATATTCAATAACCAATTGTCGTAGCATTTGAATACCTCTAGAAACATTCTTTTGGGCTTCAGCTCCTTCAATAAGACATTTGGCTTTATAATAAGTTGCGTACATCTTAGATTGTTTGGTACATATTGTGGATAATTTATCTGCCCATAAATAAAGATTTTGATAGTCTTTGTTCAAATAATAGTGACTTAAGAGGAAAGAAACACAATACACGTCATTTAAAAGTGCCCCTTTCTTTAAATAATCCAATGCTTTTGATTGTTGCTGGAGATCTTTATAAATATAGTATAGATTAACATATGGATTATTAAATCCACGCGTTATCGTATTGACATATAGGCCCTTACCATCTATCAGTTTTTCATATAACCCAATTGCCTTATATAGATCCTCAACGTTTTTTTCTTTTAATTTTTTAAGATGATTTTTACCCTTATAATAACCAGCTAATATAAAAATCGCATCTTTGTCATTTTGCATTGACAGATCCTGTAACTTCTTTTCCACGTATTCTTCGTCTTTTTTGCTTGCGTGTGTATCGCGATAAAGAAAATCGCCAACCTTTAAAATAGTTTCGCGGTCATTTGCATAGACTCCAGGCAGTAGATACTTAAAAGCATCTTCATCATTCATCTTTCCCTCCTCTACCTCTTTAATCCGTTTGTGCCAGTCAGACTCAGTATACTTTGAAAAGTCGGAACTTTCTCTATCGTAAAGAATAAGGTAGTCGCCACTTATGGACCATTCACCTAATTGACTTATAGCAGATTGTCCCAGAAGAAGAGGCGCAGATAACCCTTTCATCACAACTGCTTTTATATTATACAAGACCTTGGTGCCAATTTTTACTTGTTTAATGTTAACCACATAGTTCTCTTGTATTTCGCCAGACGCAATCTGTGTTCTAGCCGTTCCTAAAAAATCATTGTCATCAAGATATCCATTCTTATACATAAAAGACGCTTCTGTCAATGAAATACTAACATTAGATGCGCCAGTATCTAATATAAATCTTAACTTTAAACCATTAATCTCACAAGGAATGGTGTACACTCCATTTTCTTTTTTCAACTTTATTTCTTCTTTTCCGCAGATTTCTCCACTAATAAAGAAGCATACTAACATGATATATAAAAAAGGATACCTTCTCATATTGACTTCTCTAATGTTTATTTACTTCCCTTTCTCCTGTTACAATCCCTGCAGAGCATCTGACAGTTATCGGAACTTGTTGGGCCATTCTGACTCCATGGGGTAATGTGGTCCGCTTCCATTTCTGACATTTCGAAGTGCTTGCCACATATACGGCAGAGACCCTGTTGGCGAGTATAAGCAGCTTTTGCCATCGCTGGTGTGAATTTACGAATATTCAGGCAGCGTTCATCACCACCAAGCACATACTCATAAGCTCCAGCCTTATGAGTTACATCGTCATCCATCCAAAGACGCTCTAATTCACTTTGCAGAGCATCGGTATCAATATCTGACTTATCCTTATACTTCTCGTAGATATTTCCCCAATCCAACCCTTTCATTAATGGGTCATATTTGGGGAAGGTGGCTTCAACCCAGTTGATAACTTTTTGAAAATAGAGCATCAGGTCATTGGCATTGGGCTTGTCATGATATATGCCCATGTATGTCTCTATGTCACCACCAAAACGCTCCAAGTCACTGTTAGCAGCCCATTTGATAGCCGTCTCCAAATATTTCTGTCGCTTTGGCTCACCCGTCAAATAACGAGAACCAAGAAGTACGCCCTTTCCCGTAGGCTTCGAGAAGCGTTTCTTTGCGTCAGTTAGCCATTGTCCTGTGAAGACTGCGTTGCGCATTTCTTGGTCAGAAAGACGCTCGCCCTGAATATTGATAATGTTGAACCATTTCAATTTCTCCGACACCGTACCCTTGCAGACATATATTAGTAGCTTGTAGTTCCTGATGCGCTGCTGAACGTCCTTGGGTTGGTTGTGGATATAGAGCTTGTCAACGCTGAAGGCACGGTCAAGGTAGCGACAAATAGAAAGTGTGCGCTGCTGCCCGTCAAGCAGTTCATAATGATCACCTTCATCACTCCAATACATGACATTTAGAGGAAAATCCTGCATAACAGAGCGAATGACTTCCTGCTCCTGCTCAGGTTTGTAGATGTATTCGCGCTGATATGCGGGACGGATGTTCAATTTGCCACCGTAGCCAAGTATGTCGCTTAACTCATCATATTCGTAGCCTTCATACAATTCGGCTATTGTCAATTCCTTTAATTGTATCTCCATGGATGTTAAGTTTTATGCCGTATAAATATTCTGCTATACATTCTCTTGCCGTTAACATATACCCTTCCTCGTTCAATATTTAGGCTATATTCGTTGCCGACGATTTCAAATTGATTAGGGTTATACTTCGTTAAGAAAGTAATAGGTACCCCCATCACTCCATCGTATTTTTCAGGAATATCTTGCGATTTTGAGACTTCAATAGCATCGTAATTGTCGTACTTTGGATATTCTTCTGGCTTGTATTTCTTAATGAATTCCATTTCCTCCTCACGTTTCTTCACTCTCAGATTGGTAAACCACATCACGCCAGAAACTCTTATCATGCCCTCCCTATGGTCCGCATCGCTGGCTATGTCTTCATAATTCGGGCTAATGAAATGGGCACAATTGCGATTAAAGCCGTAACCCAGCCACATGCGGTTCTCCATAAAGTACGGAAATATTTCTTTATATGTAATCGCATTTTGATGTCCGATAATAAGGAACTGTTTGTCGTAGTCCATCAGTTGTTTGACATATTCGCGGAACAATGAAAATGGAGGATTTGTCACCACAATGTCGGCCTGCTTCAACAACTCTATGCACTCCCGAGAGCGAAAATCGCCGTCACCCTTCAATGGCTTTACATCCAGTTCTTCAGGGTCAATACCATTGTTGCCGTTCTTGTCGCCATCATAAATGATATAGACAGCCTGTTCCTTGTCATGCTGACTAAACAGGTCTATATTGTTATTCTTATAGCAGGTGCAAATGAGTCTTTTTAGTCCTAACCACTCAAAGTTTAGTGCGAAATATTGAAAGAACTCTGAGACACGCGGATCATCACAGTTGCAGAGCACCGTCTTCCCTTCGAACTGGCGTCGATAATGGAATAATTCGCGTTCAATATCCTCGCGACGAGTATAGAACTCATCCCTTTTGGCCTCCTTGGCATGGTGCAGGCTCGTGTTTTTATTAGCCATTAGCAGTTTCTATTTTAGGCACTGCTGGCTTATTGGGATTTTACAGACAAAAAGACCTCAAGACATAGAAAGGGCGTGAACCGCCTTATCTACATCATGAGGCCCTGAGATGCCCGTGTTACCAGATAAGTCATGCCCACGCCCATAGGCGCAGACATCAGTGACTATCAACGGCAACACTATCATAGAAATTTCTCAGGTTTCATGATGTACCGAATAATCAGCTAATGCTGTTATTGTATTTCATTAAGGTTCATCTGCCACTCTGCGCTCAGAGTTCTTGCTTTGCAAGTGCCGTTTACGGACATGTCGGCAGCAATACACCGCAAAGATAGACATAATTTTTGTAAATCCACCTTGTCGTCGCAAAAAAATGTGCGAAGGCGCAAAGAAATGAATTTTAGCGGGCATTATCCGCACGCAGCAAGCTGACAGCCCGGTCGTTTCGGAGCGGCAGTTCGGTTATTTCGCAGCGGCGGTTCGGTTACTTCGGAGTGGAGGGATGTGAGGGTCAAAAATTGCAAAATTTCGTTGCATTTACTTTTAGTTTGAGTGGAGAAGAAAGAGAGAATGTAAGTATTACATGTAAATACATGTATATTAATAAATTATATTATAAATTACTATAATTTACCTATTTTTCTCTTCCTTCATTGTCCGTAAAAACGAAATGAAATGCAATTTTGCAATATAAGATGTCAATTTATCCGGAAATATTTTGTATCTTTGCGGGCATGAACAACTTTGATTATACTTCAGTACCTGGCGAACTGCTATATTGCGACCGTCGCCACCTTGACGATTTTGGTGTTGATGACACAAAAACGCTTAATTACCTCATTGAGAATGAATTATACAACACATATTATAGACTTCCTGATTATGAATATTTTGCTGTAGATGTTTTCAATACGGCATACTATATCTGCACAATGGCATTGGCTGATAGTCATCCTCATCGGAAATTTGGCGCCTACCTGCTTGAAATAAAGAAGAAGATGCAACATAGAATACATGGAGTGGGGTTTGCATTATCCGTTATCTCATTACAAATCAATGCTCATCAATGGGATAGAATCAACCCCGAGATGAGCAAATTCGGACTATGTGTATTCTATGAAATTGAAAGGGAATATAGCGATATCTATAAAACTTTTTACACTCCAGTCAAGCATAATTATGATGAGCGTAAGGAGTATACAATAGTCCCCCCCCGACAGTGAATTCATGCCTTGTAAGATTACCATGAGCCTTCTCAAGAATACATGTAACCTTTGGGATTGTATAAACTACTTTGGCACTGATATGGATATGATGCTTGAATTTATCTTTGCCATAGGCAAGAACGAGGAAGAACAGAAGACCATCGCATCATTTCTTCAAGATCTAACCCGCTTATCTTTTAACGACGGCGCAGAACATAAATATTGTTTCGAACATCTCGAACGTGAGATTTACAAAAAATATCATGCAGATGAGGAAAATGCCAAAGTTGATGCAGAGATAGAAGAAGATCTCATGAAGGAGTATGAGCAACAATGGGAGCTTGATTATTATAAGGATGAGTTCCAGAAGCTCAAAGCAGAAAATGCCCGCATGCAAGCCGAACTTGAGCAGTTGAAAAAACATATTGAAGATGTGGATGACAGACACAGTATCACCCAAGAAGAATTTAATGCCATTTTCAATCCGGAGGGAGACAACGCTGCAAATGATAATGCCCAAAATCAGAGTGCAGATGAAAATCTTCAACAGCAATTGGCAGATGCACAGAACCGAATAGCGGAGTTGGAAAAGATTATTGGAGAGAGGGATAATACTATCGAAGAGTTGAATAATAGGGTGACAGAATTCGAGCAAGCCGAAGAAGACGGGGAGTCAATCTCTGCTCATAATAAAGTGCGAATGGAGCTTATCATGAAATTCATGGAAAAAGACGGCCTTACACTTGAACGCAATGGAGAGAAAATCCATGGTCATAAGACAAAGGCTGCAAAAATACTTGAAACACTGACGGGGTTGCCTTTACAAACTTGTAAGAATTATATAACGAACAGAGACCTTAATATTGAAACTCATCGCGAGGAAATTCTACGAATAAATACACTCCTACAAGCATTAAGAATCTCTTCTAAATTATAAGGGTTAGTACAAACCCCAGTACAAACCCCAGTACAAAAAAATACCGACCTATAACCGCCTTGTTATTATTGAGTTTTACTTGTTAGACTCTACTTTTTGCCGTACCTTTGCAGTGATTTTTAAAAAAACTGCAACGATATGGCAAACGAAATTTTTCTTTCTCGCCCCAAGACGAAGCCAAGCTCGTCGACAAAAGGCAAACTAAACGAGTGGGACAACGGATATAAAGAATTTGTACCCGCAGGCACACGTGAGAGTAATCGCACCATGCTCCGGCAGCTGGGCGACAGTTCCTTCTACAAAAACGAAGGCAAAAAGGAATCAAGCTACTCGCTACACCTGAACGTGAACGGCGAGAGCCAAGATCCCGTGGCCGAGATGCTTGACATCTTCATGCACCTCACCGAAGAGCAGCGCAAGTCACTGCCCAAGCTGCCCGAGGGTTCGCAGGGCCGCATGCTCCTGGACAACGGCGAGGGGTTGCAAGTCTGGCTCGACAGCGAGACGGGCAAGGTGACCATTCAGGCACAGCTGGACTGCACGCCCAACATCGAGCGACAGCTGCTGCAGGTGGAGAGTCAAATGAACGTCTGCATCGCGCGCTACCGTCAGGACATCATTAACACTAATAATAAATAAGGATTATGGAAAATCACAGATTCTGTTTTCAAGACAATCAGTATACCGGAGAATGCCTGCCGTGCACGGCAAGCCAGTTTAAAACCATCGTGAACAGCGACAACGTGAATCGCAAGATAGGCACTCGTCAAGCCGTGGAAAAGGCCATTGACGAGGGAGAGTCACTGACACCCTACATCTCCGACGCTTCTTACCGTTCCTTCTGCCAAAAGGAGTCGCTGAAACCTCGCGCCGGCGCAGCCTTCGCTGCGCTGCCCGTGGAGAAGAAACTGAAGCAGTGGACCAACTCAATGAAGACGTGGCTGCCATGCTTCATCTTCGGCGTGAGGGAGTTTGCTGCCATACCCAAGACGGACAAACAGGGCAATCCCGTGCTCGATGCGGAGGGAAAAGAGATTCTCTTTCGCCGCCGTCTGCAGAGCAGCATCATGGAGTTGAGCAGACTGTTCATGTTCGATGCCGATCATCTGCCCTGTGACCCGCGTGAGATATACGAGCTCACACAGCGACAGAACTTCTCTTGGCAAGTGCGTCTGGCCCACGTCACGTCGTCGGGGCACGGTCTGAGACTGGTGTGCGAAGCCCTTCCCGATGTGGGCAACATTGCCGACAACCAAATCGAACTGGGCCGGGAACTGGGTCTGCTCGGTATGCTCGGCACCACGGGCAAGCCCGTCTGCGACGACTCGTGCATCGATGCCTGTCGCATCAGTTACGCACCGCGCATGTGCGACATTTACTATATTGACGAAGATAATTTGTTTAACTTTTAAAGATTGTTTTTTATGGAAATTAGTTCCAGAAAAAACGACTTCAACGACATGTTCTTGGAGTCGTATCAACAGGGGCAGAGCGACCCCACCGACAAGAGCCATCAGTTTGACAGCGAGAAAGCTGCGACTGACGGTCAGGTAACGAACATCCAAAGCACCGAGGCTCAGAGGTTGGCGCAGCAAGTGGTGTCGCCCCCAGCCGAAGTGCCTGACCTGACAGCCTTCGGTTTGCCGCTCGTGGACTTCACTAACGCAATGCTGCCGGGCGGTGTTCCCGCAGGTTCGCGCCACAAGTCGGCCATCAGGCTGGCCTACGACCTGCTGATTGTCTGCGACGGCGATGCGAAGAAGGTGCTCGCGCTGATGAGTCAGCTGCAATGGGTGAAGGACGTGGTGGCGGAGCGCGGTCAGAAGGAGCTTGACGACATTATGAATGCCGCACAGAACCTGAAGCGCAAGCGCGAGGGCGAACAGTTGCACGACCTCCTGCCCTCGAAAGAGATGCTCCGTGCGATTCGTGAGGTGACCGGCCGTTCCTACAACTCACTGCTGAACGAAATGCGCAAGCAGGCCACGGAGAATGGCCGCGAAGTGTCGAAAGACGACATCATTCAACTGCTGGAAAACATCGGCATGGAGATTGAAAAACTCTTCCCCCGCTGTCCTCTGCTGAAGCTGCTGTGCCATCGTCTGCCCCGAAAGCACTACATCGCGGCGTTGCTGGTGGGCGGTGCCTTCCTTATGACGCTGATGACCCGCTGCTGGTATCGCTTTTGGTCGGCTCCAGGTCGCAAGTGTCGGCTCAACAGCCTCCTTGCCCTGATAGGAAGACCCGGTTCGGGCAAACACATGGCGGTGGAACTGTACAAACTGCTGATGGAACCCGTTCGCAAGGCCGCTCAGGTGCAGATAGACGCCCTGAATCGCTGGAACTTGGAAAAAGACCAAAAGAACGGCGGCTCGGCCAACAAGACCCCGCGCCCCAGCGGCTCCTATCGCGCCCTGCCGTCGGAGACTTCGGCGGCCGGAGCACGCGAGGCGGAAACAAACGCGAAGGAGATGATTGACGGCGAGGAATGGTATCTCCATGTTTCGCAGTTTGATTCCGAACTCGACAACACCCTCCGCCAAATGAAGAAATCGTATATGGAGGCGCTGTTCACACTCTGGCTGAAGTCGTTCCACAACGAGTATCACGGCTCGCTCCTCAAGACGTCCTCCGCCCATGTCGGCGAGTACCCCGTGCATTATAACTGTTGCTATACGGGCACGGCGGATGCCCTGAAGAAGATGGCTACAGAGGCCAACTTCGTGAACGGTCTGCTCTCGCGTTTCACATTTGTACCGATGGGGGACAGCGACTATGTCATGATGGAGGCTCACGAATACGATGAGGCTGACGCCGAACGCGATCGCCAGTTGAGCGAGTGGGCCTACCGCTTGGACGCCACCAAAGGCGAGATCCCCTGCAAGATCATCTCCGAGGCTCTTTATCGTTGGACGGCGCGCCGCATGGAGGATGCCCGGGAAAACGATTCGAAGTGTGAGGAGGACATGATTAAGCGTCCCTGCTGGCACGGCATCAACTATGCTCTTCCTTTCGTAGTGAGCCGCCATTGGGACCAGATGGTGGATGACGGCGGTCGCTACAAGTGCGGCGAGAACTTCCAGCCCGATAAGTATGACGTTCAGCTGGCAGTGCTCATCGCTAAGGCTCAGCTGGCTTTTCAGGAGTATTATTTCAAAACCATCGGTGAGAAGCACTACGATGACCTGTCGTCGCAGGAATCCTCTGGTCGTACCCACCAACAAAAGACGTGGATAGGTTATCGCCGTTTGCCCAGTCCGTTGTTTACGCGGCAGGATGTAGACATCTGTTTCGGCTACGAGGGCAACACGAACAGTATTAACAGCAAGATAAAACGTCTGGTGGACGACGGTCTGGCTCAAAAAATCACCAAAGGCCCTGACAAAGGCAAATACCGCAAACTGATGTAATATTGCAAAATTGCATTGCATAAAAAAAACAACCGGGGCCCCTCGCAATGAGAGGCCCCGATGTATTTAATGCGCAAACTAATCAGAATGCTTCCGGATGAATGAATCCGTGGCAATCCTCGTCACGTTTGATGATTAACTGCCAATAGCATATTCGGTCATCGTTCTCCTTCGAGGTGTCTTCGTGAGTTTCTGGAAAACCGCACACATTAGTGTGTTCAACACTCTCCCACCGCCAATACTTATCATCGTAGGTTGAACGATAGCCATATCCTACCCAGTTTTCCTCATCGTAAAGTACAAATGCTCCCATCGTACGGGCTTTGTCGGGGTCATTATTGGCCGTATAGTCATCCTCGCCATACGTTCCCAGTTCCCTGTTCTTGTCAGCAAGATAGATAAAGTCTTCCGGCATCTGACCGCAAGCGCAGGGTATGATTCTGCCTGCCAGAACGGCCTCTTCAAGCCTCTTGGTTATGAACTCCTCCACATCCATTGCGGCCAGTATAAGCTCATGCCCGTGCCAGGAAAGACTCGCGCCCGGTTTTATTATTGAGTCTAAGGCGAGATCGGCTTTACGAAGAATCACGGCAGGACGATTCCTATACGTGTATTCTTCTGAATTTAAGAATGTCTTCGCCTTCTCTGCATTCGCCTTGACCAGGGATATTTTCTCCGTGTCATCACCCAACTGCTTTGTCAGTTCTTTCAGAGTGCCATCTATGGAAAAATCGAATGAATAGCTCTCAAGCTCTTCCTCTATTTCCAGGCTATCGCAGCTAAGGTTCTCCGTGGGGATATTGCCCGTCCTCTGCCATTTTCCGTCTTTCTTGCTCAGCACTTCCAGTCGTTTGTGGTTCATGCGGCAGAACCTGTAAGCCTCGTCGAAATTTTGAAAGCCGACATAGGCCGATTTCGTCTCGCCATTTCCATAATAATGATCCTCGAATTCTATCTGCCGGAGATTATAAGCCTGCACATCTTCCTCAAACGTAGTGGTCTTGGCAGGAGCAAACACCCTCGGCTTGTCCTTATCTCTTTCTTTGATCTTTTCACGAATCATACGGGAAAACTCCTTGATTTCATCCAGCATCAAACTGCATAGAGAACCGAATTTCGAGGCCTTGTCAAAGTACGTCAGTGCTTCTTCATACCGTTCCAGCCCGTTATAGGCCATGGCAAGATAGCAGTTAAAGTAGGCCGTGATGAAAGCCCCCTTCCGCCAGGTTTTCTCCTCGTCATCTGCAAGATTATCCTTGATGATCGTCTGCAGTTCCTCCAACACCTCACAGACCTTAGCATATTTTTTTTCTTGCAGCAACGGATAGCACGACTGTATGATATTGTTGAGCGTCAGGATATGCTCTGCATAGTCAAACTTATAATCCTCCATGCCGCTCTCTTCACGGATCTTCCGGAGTTGCTTGATGCGGCTCTTAACCCGCGTAATGTAGGGTTTGGAGTATTTCGTCATGTCCGCTGCGACTGTCGTTTCAGGCTTACCGTCATCGATTATCAGCTTGTCTTTCGTGATCGAATAGCCGCCCAGCTTGTCTAAGGCAGACATGCCAAGCAGACACGGCCCGCCATATCGGTCGCTGATGGAAGCAACAACATTCTTCAGCTTGACTTTGCCGAACGTCAGGTTACTGATGTTGATTACTTTGTGCTGTGCAGAATATGCGCTGCCATAAGAACCTGTAGCGGTTCCTTTCACATCCGAATCCACAAGATAGCCTTTCAGGAAGAGGATATCACCCACCTCCCTGGGAAGCAACAGGCCTGAACAGCCCGTATCCAGCACGAACTGAATATTGCTCGAACCGTTTATCTTGCCCCAAAGCAGGAGCTTATTATTCTCTCGAATTAAGGAAATCTGTTTCATATCAAACCTCCCATCTTCTCTTTGGCCAGTCTTTCCACGGCCGTTGTTTTTTGTGTCATAACAACAGTTTTTAAAAATTAATACTCGAAAAAAACGGGGGGAAAAAATGTATCCGCGCAGAGGCGAGCCTCTTTACATATTCAGATTGACACGGCGTTTTGATCAGCGGCAAAGGTACGGCAAAGAATCGGCTTAAGGCGAAAAGGGGTAAAATATTTAAGACTAATGCTCCTTTTTGCAAAAAAATAGCCTCTGCGCATTACTTTTACGCAAAAAGTTGCCCCCGAGCGCTCATTTTTGCACAAAAAAAAGCTGCCGGATGTTCATAAAGCTTCGCTCCATAGACATTTCTCACTCCCCCTTCTCGCGCTGCAGACGCACCACGTCGCGCTCTGGATCAAAAGAACGCTTGCCCAAGCTGACGTCCTTCAGGAACCAGCGACGGACACTGTGGGCCGAATCGTAGTCCGACACATGACTCGCAGACATGCGGGCGGCGGAGGCCTCATCCACCCGGATGCGGCTGAAGCTGACACTGTCCACACAACAACCCGGAGCGCGGTTGTATTTCGGACTGAAGAGCACACGCAGGTCGAAGAGGCGCGCCTCGCTGATGCCCTCGCAGCGGATGTCCTCGAAGCGCACGTTGCGGATGTGGTTGATGTCGCCGCAGTTGACGGCCAGAAGGCCGTGACCGTCGATGCCCTGAAGTACGTCGCAGTCCTCGATAAGCACATCGCGCAGCGTCTCTCCCTCGGGATTGCGGTCGTCGCCGTGCGAACCGATGTTCACCGAATGGGCCACATCGGGCCAAAGCACACAGGCGCGGGCCACGATATCCTCCGAACCGCCCCAGAACCACCAGCGATGGTTGTAGAGCGCAATGCAGTCGTCGCTCGTGCGCAGGAAACAACGCTCTATGCGCACACGCCGGCAGCACATCAGGTCGATGCCGTCGCTCCAGGGGCGTGCCGAAAAGCTCTTGATGCCCCGCACGGTGATGTCGGTGCTCTCGCCGCCATAGACGGTATAGTGGGCGGGATTGAGGAAGGTAAGGCCCTCGACGAGCACATTCCTGGAATAAGTGATCTCCACGCCGCGCAACGGATGGTCCACGATGCCGCGACCGACGATGCGCACATTCTCCGCATGGTCCACAATGAGGCGCGCCTTGACCACCGCTCCGGGCGCGAGATAGACGGTGCAGTTGCTCGGGATGCGTATCTCGGCCGAAGGCAGGTCCTTGGGCCGGTGGACGCCCGGTCCGAAATAGATCAGACGCGGGTGACGCACGAAGACGTCCTGCGAACGCTCCCCCACCCAATCGATGCTCCGAGGCTCCGAAGGCTGATGACGCTCCCGAAGCACTGGATTGGCCAGGAGGTGGAGATTGTGCATACGGTCGCCGTCGAACTCCACGCTGAGAAACTCCGGGCGCTCCAGCGTCAATGTGACGGTGCTGTCGTCGACGACTTTGGGGACGATGCCCCTCGAAGCCGGCCGCACCACCACCGGACACCGCTTGCCGAGAGCACTGCGGCGCACGATGCGCAGTTCGACGGGCTCGTCCATGTCCCACTCGGCAAAAGCAGCCTGCTGCACGCGCCGTGTGTTCACGTCGCAGCGGATGACGGGCACCGACTGCCACACCTGCTCCTTCTTCGGGCGCACTTCCACCCGATAGAGGGCGCTCGCTTCGGGGCCGTCCTTCTCGGGCATCACAGGCACCAAAACCTGTGCCCGCGCAGCCAGACAGGAGGCCAACGCGAGCACAGCAGACAGTGTATGAAATCGCTGTTTTACCATTCAATGATTCACTTCACATACTTCTTGCCGCCGTGGATGTAGAAGCCACGCTGGGGCTTGGCGATGCGGCGGCCCGCGAGGTCGTACAAGACATCATCACCTGAATCCTGAGTCCTGAATCCTGAATCCCGGATCTCATCCACACCGGTGTAGTCACCCTCGTAGCGCAGGCGGAAGTTGTCCCATACGAGCCAGGTGGTGCCGGTGGAAGGCTCCTTCAGGCCGAAGGTCAGAAGGCCGTCGTCGCCCACCGTGACCTTCACGCTGAGCTTGCCGTAGTCGGCATTGGCCGCCATCTTGTCGCGCTCGGCGTCGAAATTGCTGCCGGCGCAGCTCTGCTTCACCACGTCCTGCTTCGTCTCGCCGCCGGCAGTGGCGAAGAGATAACCCGTGTTGCTGCCCTCGCCGTTGACCATCTGACAGGAGACGGTGTAGTCGCCCTTGGGCAGGCCCTTGAGCGTCTGCTGCATGGAGAAGTTGGTGCTGTGCCACACCTCGGCGGCGCCGTTGAAGCGCTGGTTGCCCCAGGTGCCGGCGACAGTCCAGAGCACCCACGAATTGCCCGTGAAGTCGGAATTGCCCACGAGCACGGTGATGTCCTTGCCCTCCTCCGTGTAATCGCTGTGGAAGCGCGCCTTCTTGATGGCAAAAAGCTGGAAGCCGGCGATGTCGTCGCCCGTCTTGTTGCAGGCCAGCTCCTCGCCGTCGCGGAAGCCGTTCTCGGGGAACCACAGGCCGAGCCAGTTGCCGGGATAGGTGCCGTTGTCCACCGTCCAGAGGCCGCCCGCGGGATTGAGCATGAAGCGCGCCCAGCTGCAGGCATAGGGCTGGTCGTGGGTGCGGAAGTTCCATGCGGCGTTCATCTCCGTCTGCAACAGCAGTCCGTCGTAGTCCATATTGCGCAGGCAGTAGCCGCCGTCGAAGGACTCCAGCGTGAAGAGCGTGGAGACATCATTGAGGGGATTGACGGACGTCTCGTAGAACATGGCCTTGTTGCCGTTTTGTACGCCGTCGGCCATGTGGAGCATCAGGTCGGCCTCGTCGCTGCAGATGACGAAATAGCTGTCGGCGAGGGCGTCGCCCAACTGCTCGGGCGAAGTGATGTGGGTGTAGCCGTTCTCGGGAGTAAGAATGTTGTAGTAGCCCTGTCTGGCCTCCTTGAGGGTGACGCTGAAGCTGTACTGACGGCCCTGATACGTGGCGGTGCAGGTGAAGGGCTCCTGCACGTCGTCCACGATGAAGTCGGCGCCCTTGGAGCCGTCGTGCCACTCGATGCAGTCGGGCAGAATCACGTCGGGAATACGGAGCGTGCACACCACACGGCTGCCAGGGAAGGCTTCTGCCTCGCTACCCTCCTTCTCGCCGCCGTCCACGCTGACGGTCTGCAGCGCGGGCACCACTTCGATGTGGAAGCGTCCGTTGCTCACGGCGCCGCTCTGATTGGCAAACTGGCAGACGTAGTCGCGCGAGGTGGTGATATTGGGAACCGTCGTTATGGTGCTCCTGGTGCCGTTGTCCCACAGATAATCGTCGGTCCATCCCGTCGCAGCCTCGGCGTAGAGGATGAGATCGGTGCCCGTGAGCACCTTCATCTCTGTGCTGCGATTGATGACGCCGCCCACGGTGATTTCCTGCGTCATGGTGTCGGCCGGCGCGTCGCCGCTCACGGCGATGGCAAAGGCCTGACGACTCTTCGTGCCGTTGGCAGCGGTGTAGGTGACACGATAGATAAAGCTGCGGTCGGCCCTCACAGTGATGGCGCGCGTGGTCTCACCGGTGTTCCACTCCCACAGGCCCGTGTCGGTCACGCCGTCGGGCAGCTGCGGAACGAGTCGGATGTCGGTGCCGTCGGCGGGGATGGCCTTGGTGGCGCCTGGCTGATATTTGTATTTCAGGCCTCCGAGATTGGTCTGGTTTTTGTAGAGGACACTCTTATAGATGATGTCGCCCGTGAGCGGCGTGATGGCATCGGCCTTGTCGATAGCCGGACGCCACGACACCAGAGTGGTGAAGCCCAGGTGGTCGTAGCCGCCGGAGTTGGCATTGTAGTTGCCGCCTCCGCCGTCGGGGCAAAGCACGGCGGCAGCAGCGTCGGAATACTGCATCGGGACGCCGCGCAGGCCCTCATAGTAGCCGCGCACGCGGTCCCACATGGGGCGACGCTCGCCCAGGCCGGCCGTGCTCGGGCCGGCCATCTGCCAGCTGGAGCCGCGGACACCGCGACAGTCGGCATATTCGTAGAGATGCCAAGGGAGATCCTCAGCGGCCACGCCGCCGAAGTTCATGGCGGCCACAAACTCGGCACCGGCGGCAATGCGGTCGTCCATATAAGCAAAAAGGTCATCGCCCTGATTGAAGCCGATCTGGCAGATGTCGAGGGCGCAGCCGAGCGCCATCACGGCGTGGCCCTGATCGCGTCCCGACTCCTGCATCTGGCCGAGATAGCCGAAGGGACCTCTCTCGTCGGGCAGGACGTCGGGCACAAGATTGCCGATGAACTCGTCGCAACCGTCGTTGTAAATCATGGGCTGGGTGGAGCGGTCGGCCACGAAGGTGCCCTGATGGTCGTACTTATAGAAGCTGACGCCCTGGTTGTACATATGCACGTCGTCGCACAGAATACCGATGGACATCACACAGAGGGCGTTACAGAGGCCCCAGTTGCTCCAGTAGTGACCGGGACGTTCGCCGATGTCGGGATAGCGGAAGTTGGCCCATGTGTCGTGACGGCGGCGCAGGAAGTCGATGGCGGGGTTATACCACACCTTCACCATCCACTTCTTGAATTTTTCGAAATCTTCCCTGGCCCATCCGTCGTAGTCGCGCATCAACTCGGCGGCGTTGGCGAACTCGTAGCCGTAGAGGCCTGCGGCCAGAGAGATGTTGGTGTTGCCGGTGACGGCCTCCGTCACGTTACACCAGTTCATCAGCGTCTGCACGGCCCAGTCGGCATTGGCTCTGTCGCCGCCGATCTTCCAACGCAGCGCGTTCTGGAAAGCGCAATGTGCGCCTCGCGCGGCATTCATATAGTTGTCGCCCGAGAGGCCGCGCTGCACATACTGGGTGGGCCAAGTGGCGGTGCCGGCATGCGACCACTGGTTGTCGCAGAGGATCTGCCAGGCGCGCACCATATATTCGTTCTTGTCCTCGAAAATCATCTTCCTGGCTCGGGCGATGTCTTCTTCCGTCACCAACGCACCGGGATGCACGAAGCCCTGACGGCCGCTCTCGTAGTCGATGCCGGTCTTGGGGGTGACACTCTTGGCGGTCTGGGCGCGCGTGAGGGCGGCGCTGAGTTTCGGCGTCAGCTCGTCAATCACCGCCTGCGAAGGCACCTTTCCGTCGAGCGTCATCTCCACCATATTCAGTGCATCCTGCAGCTCGGCCACACTGTTGACGCCGATGCCCGCTTTGGGCGAAGCGATGAACTGGCGGCAATCGTCCATCAGGGCCGAGAGCTCCGTCATGTCGCCCTGGGTGCCGTAGCGGTATTCGCGCTCGAGCTCCAGCGCCTCCTGCGCGAGTTCGTATATCTTCCCGTCGCTCACGGCGGCGTCATACAGACGGAAGTCGGCCACATAGCTGTTTTTCAGGTAGGCGTCGCCGCTGAAGGGCGAACGGCCGATCCAACACTGCGCCGCAGCCCCGGTGAACACCTCCCCGGGCAGGGGCATCGACGTGGAGTAGCGCTCCCGGTGTCCGTTGATGAAGAGCTCGCCCTTGTTGCCTTTCTGGCGGTAGAGCATGTGCATCCATCGGCCCTTGGTGGACGCCGTGCCCATCTCGATGCCCGACTCGGCGCCGAATCCGGCCGGAGAGATGGCGGCGCGCTGGGCGTTCAGCCTGTAGGCCAGATAGAATCCCGTCGTCTCCGTCACATCGGAGGTCTCGGCAAAGATCCAGAGGAAATGGCCGTTGCCCGAAAGCGACTGGCCGGCGTCCACGCGATAGCACACCGACACGGTGAATTCGTCCGTAGTGCGCAGATGCTCACTCACAGCGGACGTCATGTTAAGGTAACCCGTACCGTTGCCGAGCCTCATCACCTTGCGGTTGCCCATCTCCACCACGCTGCATTCGTTTTGCATGGACGCCTTCACGTCGTTCACATTGTCATGCACCGTGCGGCCGGTGCGGCCGCTGATCTTGGTGAAGTCGAACTGCACCTTCAGGTGGTCTTCCTGCGCTGTGAGGGAGACTGCCTGCAGCAGGATCAACAGGAGGAAAATCATCAGCTTTTTCATGACATTCTGATTTTTTATGGTTTTTATTGTTTTTCGACTGCAAAGTTAGCTGATTGTAATTATATAATGTATAACATCCGTTCCATTTTTCAAAAATTATCGTTCCAACGCAAAAATGACACATTATTACCCACATTTGGGACGATTGTTACCGTTTTCTCCACCCTTTTTTATATCTTTGTACCCGAAAAACAAATTATCCCCCCATGAAACGCGTCCTGCTCCCCATCATTCTCGCCGGCATGAGCCTCACGGCTGCCGCAGAGCCCGATTTGCGCCATTTCACTGCAGATGACGGCCTTCACAACAACCAGGTGCGACAGATCGTGGCGCTGCCCGACGGACGCATCTTTGTCGCCACAGAGGGCGCCTTTTCGCTCTACAACGGACGCGAATTTGTGGAGCAGCCCTGCTACCTCGACAGCGTGCGTCCGCTGCCGGTGATCGGAGGCCACAGCCATCTTCTGCAGGGCGTCACACTCTTGTTGCTCAAGGACTTCGATGCGCTCCATCTCTACGACCTGCGCCTCAAGCGCTTCCGCTACGACTACGACCGCTTTCTCAGCGGAGACCCCGTCCGCCGTTTCGTCAGCGAAAACAGCGACTCTCTCACCCACGCACGAGTGACGGCACTAAACCCGCTGCGCCCCTTGTTCGACTCGCTGGTGGCCGGCTCTCCGCTGCAACGGGAATGGCTCCAGGCCTGTGCCGTCGACCATCAGGGAGGACTGTGGATGGGCATGCAGTCGGGCGGACTGCTCTACGTCAACCCGCGCACGCCCCTCGCCCGTCTCGTGCGCCCCGTTGAGGACGACCTGATGCGGCGCTGCACCCCCGTCGACCGACGCACTCTGCTGCTGGCCGGATGCCGGGGGATTTATCTCTTCGACACGGAGCGTCAGACGGTGACGCGCACGCTCCTCAGCGACGTCGTCAACTGCACCGACATCTGCCGAGACCGCAACGGACGCATCTGGATCTGCACACAGCTGGGCTTGATGTGCTACGAGGACGGCGCCCTTACGCGCTACTCCACCGACAACTGCCAGGGCTTCGTCCACAGCCACATGCGCTTTGCCTTCCCGATCTCCGACGAACGCCTGCTCGTGTGCAACCTCGTCCACCATCTGGGCTACTTCTATCCGCGCGAGCGCCGCTTTGAGCAGCTCGAGGACCTGCTGCCCGAACTGAAGACGTTCCGCACCATCATAGCCGCCTGCCCCACGGACGACCCCTCCCGCCTCATCGTCTGCTCGCAAAACGGCCTCTTCCTGCTTGACACCGACAGCAACCGCATCTCGCGTCTCGACAGCGTGGAGGCCTTCGCCCGCTATTCCCGCAAGTACAACTGCATCCTGCGCGACCGCAGCGGACGCACCTGGATCGGCACCCAAAACGGACTGCTGCTCCTGCGCCCCGACGGCGGCATCCGGCGCATCACTCAGGCCGACGGCCTTTCCAACAGCTGCATCCAGAGCCTCGCGGAGGACGCCGGCGGACGACTGTGGGTCGGCACCTCGCACGGTGTCAATCGCCTCTCTTTCTCCGAGGGTGCGCTGCGCATCCTCTCTTTGGGCGCCTCGGACGGCATTCCTTCGTCGGAGATGGAAGAGCGAGGCGCCTGTGCCGGCACCGACGGCAGCGTGTGGATGCTCTCACGCGACAAGCTGCTGGAGATCCCCAACAGCCGCAATCTCTCCGCTCCCGCTCCGCTCCCCGTGCGCCTGGTCAGCCTGAAGGTGTCGGGACACGATATGCCCGCCGACAGCAGCGAGCTGCATCTCGCCCACAACCAAAACTATCTCGACCTGCAACTCTCCGACCTCAACTACGCAGCCCCCGAGCAGACACGCTATCGCTACCGACTCGCAGGCATCGACAGCGACTGGCAAACGGCCACCGGCACTCAGGGCCTCGTCTCCGTGCGCTACAACGCCTTGTCTCCCGGCCGCTATCGCTTTGAGGCTCAGGCCGCTACGGGCGATCTCTCCTGGGGTCCCGTCTTCTCCAAGACATTCGACATCAGCGCCCCCTGGTGGCTCACCTGGTGGGCCCGACTGCTCTACGTCCTGACGGCCGCAGCCCTCGTCATCTACAGCCTGCACCGCTACATCAGAAGACGTCAGAAACGTCTTGAACGCGACAACGACGAGCGCGTCAACCGCCTCTTCGAGCTGCGCGCCGAAGCACGCCACCGCTTTGCGCAGTCGGTCAGCATCGAGCCCGAGAACATCGGCATCAATAAGGACGAAGAGCTCCTTGTCGCCCGTCTGATGAAGGCCATCGAGCAGCACATGGACGATGCGGAATACACAGTGGACCAGCTGGCCTCCGACGTCGGCATGAGCCGATCCGACCTCTACCGCAAGACGCAGCAGATGCTGGGCATCACGCCGAACAATTTCCTGCGCAACGTGCGCCTGAAGCATGCAGCCTTCCTGCTCTCGACCACCGACACGCCCGTCAGCAGGATTTCACTGATGGTGGGTTTCCTCACACCGCGCTATTTCAACCAGTGCTTCCAGAATGTCTTCGGCCTCTCTCCGAAGGACTACCGCGCCGGGCACAGCACCGGTGGAAACTAAAAAAAGCTGCCGGATTGCTCCGGCAGCCTTTGTCTTTAACCGATAAACTTTAACCGTTAACCGTTATCAGCGCAGCGCCTTTACGCGGTAGGTGAACGTGCGGTCCTTCCAAGGCATCTGATACTGCTCCAGAGGCCAGGCACCCCAGGAGTTCACACAGCCCAGACCGAACTGCTGCTGCTGCACCTGAGTGACGGTGAAGGGGCGCTCCACGAGGTCGCCCGAATGGTGCTGGAAGTCGCCCTTGTCGTTGCCGTCGTCCAGGTCGGAGGGCAGGAAATGCAGGCTGCTGCACTCCATAGTAGCCTCGTCGCCGGCATTAGCCACCACGGGGGTGAACTCCAGGCCGCGGCCGGCCACATCGACGACAGCCCAAGAGCGCACGTCGCAGTGGTTGCCGCTCTCCTGAGGACGGATGTAGCCGAAATATTCGTCGCTGACCTTGGCCTCGTTGAGCGACAGGGGCATGCACTCCTTGCGGTCGATGTAGGTCTCAATGGGGCCTCGGCCGTAGTAGCTCACGCGGTCGAAAGCCTTGGGCATCACCCACTGCATGCCGAAGCGGAACATCTGGGGCTTGCGCTCCGCGTTCTCGTCGACATCAAGCTGCTCGGTGACAACGAGCTCGCCCTTCGGCGTCAGGGTATAAACCACCTCGGTGCGGGCGTTCATGTGCTCCAAAGCGCTGACGACGCGGATGCTCCTGGAAGCGCCGCAATCCTCCACAGCGACACGCTCCACATGAGTGCGGGGCGAACGCCAGGCGCGGAAGTCGCGCTGGAGATGTGCGCCGTAGTCGTTGTCGGTGGGGGCGCGCCAGAAGTTGGGCGTCACGGCATAGCCCTCCTCCAACATGGGACGGCCGTCCACGTCGAAGTAGTCGAGATGGCCCGTGCGGCGGTTGACCGTGACGGAGACGCCGGCAGCGGAGAGCGTGTAGCAGGCCACCATGGAGTCCACGGCGACGGCAGCGCCCTCGGCGCCCGTCAGCTCGGAGAGGACGGGATAGCGGTAGGGCGAGCAGGAGATCTGCTCCTCGGAGACGGCATAGCCGGCATCCAGAAGGCCCACGGGGCGGGCGGTGACAAGGCGCACGTTGATGCAAACCTCCTTGCCATCGACGTTGCGCTCCACAGCCTCACGCAGGGCGGCGCCGTCGAAGGAGACGCTCGTCACCTGCTGTGCAGGGAGCTGGAGGCGATCCACCGTCTCGATGGCGAGCACCTTGCCGTTGGCCTGAGCCTCGATGACCAGACGCAGACCCTCGGCACCGGAGAAGAAGCGCTCGTTGTAGATATCCACGGAGCCGGGATTGAGCGTGAGCTTCTTCACCCAGAAGTCCTGATACCAATGGCGCACCTCCCAGGCGTGGGGATTCCACGAGCGGTCGGGGGCGATGATGCCGTTGCAGTTGAAGTTGTGGTCGGAAGCGGGATAGCGGCCCTCGTCGCCGCCGTACATCCAGATCTGCTTGCCCGTCACCTTGCTGACGCCGCGGATGCCCTGATCCACGAAGTCCCAGATGAAGCCGCCCTGATACTTGGGATACTTGCGCGTGAGGTCCCAGTACTCCTTGAAGCCGCCCATGGAGTTGCCCATGGCGTGAGCGTATTCGCACTGGATGAGGGGACGGTGTTTGGCGGCGTCGTTGCAGTAGCGCTCGCACTGCTTGTAAGAAGCGTACATCGGGCAGTAGAGGTCGGACTTCTTCGACATGTCGTCGTAGGCCTGCTCATACTGCACGGGGCGGGTCTGGTCGAGCTCTTTCACGCGGTCGTAGGCGGCCTCGAAGTTGTCGCCGTAGCCGCTCTCGTTGCCCAGACTCCAGAAGATGACGGAGGCGTGGTTGCGCTGCACGCGTACATTATTCTCATTGCGCTCGACGATGGTCTGACGGTAGCGGGCGTCCTGAGCCAGACGGCGGTCGCCGTAGCCCATGCCGTGGCTCTCGAAATTGGCCTCGGCGCAGACATAGATGCCGTACTGGTCGCAGAGGTCGTAGAAGCGCGGATCGTCGGGATAGTGGCAGGTGCGCACGGCGTTGATGTTGAGCTGCTTCATGATCTTGATGTCCTGGATCATGCGCTCGACGGAAACGATGTAGCCGCCGTCGGGGTCGAGCTCATGGCGGTCGGCACCCTTGATGAGGATGGGCTGGCCGTTGAGCAGCACCTGGGAATCTTTGATCTCAATGTGGCGGAAGCCGACGCGCTGCGGCACGCTCTCGAGCACCTTGCCCCGGCTGTCGAGCAGCGATACGGTGAGGCTGTAGAGCACGGGAGTCTCGGCCGTCCACGCAGAGACGGAAGCAATGGCCTGCGAAATGGCGGTGCGGTCGGAGGCGATGCGCTGCTTCCCCTGCCAGAGCTCGCGGCCGGAGGCGTCCTTCAGCGAGAAGGCCAGCTGCTGGCCCTTGGCGCCCTTGGTGTCGATCTCGAGGGAGAGCAGGCCGGTGGAGCCGCTCAGGTCGCCGTTGAGACGAAGGTCCTCAATATGGCTCTTGGGGCGGGCGTAGAGATAGACCTCGCGGGCAATGCCGGTGAAGCGCCAGAAGTCCTGATCCTCGCCATAGCTGCCGTCACACCAACGCATCACCTGCATGGCCAGAAGGTTCTTCTTGCCTGGAGTGACGTAGGGCGTGAGGTCGAACTCGACGGTAGACTTGGAGTCCTCGCTGTAGCCGACCTCCTTGCCGTTGGCCCAGAGCTGCAGATTGCTCGTGGCGGAGCCCACGTGCATGATGATCTGCATGCCCTTCCAGGAGGCGGGAATCTCCACCTCGCGGCGATAGGAGCCCGTGTAGTTGTTCTTCTCCTCGATGTAGGGAGGGTTGGGCTCAAACTGCGTGGACCAGGCATAGCCGGCGTTGCGGTAGATGCGGTCGCCGTAGCCGTTGAGCTCGAAGAGGCCGGGCACGGGGAAGTCGCCCCACAGCGAGTCGTCGAAGCCCGGAGCAAAGAAGCCCTTGGGCGCACGGTTGTGGTCCTTCACGAAATTGAAGCGCCACATGCCCTCAAGAGAGAGGTAGCGCTGGCTCTGCTTCTTGCAGCCACGGGAGGAGAGCTCGTCGCTCTCGAAGGCGAAGAAGGAGGTGTGCATCGGCAGCGTGCCGACACGGTTGACGGAGGGGTCCATCCAGCGCGGCGCCTTGGCGGATTTGGGCGCAGCGCCCAACGTCAGCGCGAAAGCCGACGAAAGGCAGAAAAATAGAAGTTTTTTCATGATATGAAGATGTTTTTTTGTCACTTGCGAGACAAATATAAGAAAAAATCGTAACTTTGCGCACCAAAGTGTGACATTTATGAAAGAAAAAATAAAAAAATACGCACCGCAAGCGGCTGTCGGACTGTTTCTCGCGGCCCTCTGCGCCCTCATCCTGTTCTGCGAAGGGCCCATGCTGTGGCTGGCGCAGGAGCAATCGCTGTGGCTGCCGACAGAGCCCTTCCGCGAGAGCATGATGCGACTGCCGGGCGGACTGCTGCTCTGGGCCTCGTGTTTCCTGACGCAGCTCTTCTACCACCCCTGGATGGGCGTGGGGGCGCTGCTCCTGCTGTGGGCCTCGACGGCCGTCTGCACCCAGAGGCTCTTCGGCCTGAAGGGATGGAACCGGCTGCTCAGCCTGCTGCCCGCAGTGGCGCTGGCGGGCGCCATCACGCAAAACGGCTACTGGATCTACTACATGAAGATGCCGGGCCTGCTCTTCGTGCCCTCGCTGGGCACCGCCATCGCTACGGCGCTGGCCCTCGGCGTGAAAAGTCTGCCGGGCAACCGGTGGTTGCGCACCGCCGCAGTGGCGCTGACGGCACTCATCGCCTACCCCTTTGCGGGCGCCTGGAGCTTCATGGCCGCAGGGCTCGCCTGCAGCAGTCTGACGGAGCTGGCCGGCGCTGCCGCCACCATCATCGTCGGGCCCCTCGTCTACTACCGCACGATGTACGGCGAGACGATGCTCCAATATATGTGGAGCGCCGCCCTGCCCTCCTACCGCTACGGACAGGAGACCTACTTCTGGCCCTACCACATCCCCTACTACGGACTGGCACTCAGCTTCCTGCTGGCGCTCACGCTGCCGCTGCTGACCGAAAAAATCAAAAGGCGCCGCATCGCCGCGCTGCTGCCCGCCCTGCTGCTGGCCGGATACACCATAGGGCTCTACAGTGTATGGTATCGCGACACGAATTTCGACAAGGAAATCCGCATGCAGCGCGCCGTGGAGGAGCGCGACTGGGAAAGCGTCTTGCGCACCTATAAGGAGAAACCCAAGGCCTGGGGCCACAAAGAGATGCCCGTGACGCGCATCATGGTGATGATGAAAAACGTGGCGCTGCTGCGCGTGGGGCGCGCCGGCGACGAGATGTTCACCTATCAGGACGGGGCCGAGCTGCAACACGCGCCATTCCCCGTGAAGATGACGCAGGTGGGCGGCAAGATGATCTACTACGAAGTGGGCAAAGAAAACTTCTGCACCCGATGGAACATGGAGGACGCCGTGGAGTTCGGCTGGCGTGTCTCGCACCTGAAGTATATGGCCAAAGCCGCCCTCGTCTCACGCGACTGGGAGGTGGCGCGCAAATACCTCCGTCTCTTGAAGAAAACCATGTGGCAGGGCGAGTGGGCCGAACGCTACATGCCCTTCGTCGGCGAGGTGAAGAAATGCTGGGACGACGAGGAGCTGGGCTTCATCATGCGTCTGCTGCCCGGAGCCGACCGCCTCGACGGCGACAAGACCCTGGTGGAGATGTATCTCCTGCAGACCTTCTCCCACGGCATGGGCGCCGACAAGAACTACGCCGAGCTGACGCTGATGTGCGCCCTCATCATGCAGGACATCGACCTCTTCTGGCCCCGCTTCTTCCGCTATGCACAGATGCTGGACGGCGAACGCATGCCGACACACTATCAGGAAGCCGCGTATCTCTACGGACAGCTGGAGCCCGGCAAGGTGGACATCTCGGGCATGCCCTTCGACGAGAGCGTCAAGCGCAGCTACTACGACTTCTGCCAGTTCAACCAGCAGCTGGGGCCCAACATGAGCGAAGCCGAAAAGGCCGTGCGCTTCCGCCCCGCCTTCGGCAACACATTCTATTACTTTTATTTCTTAGTGCGCAATGTCAAAACGAATTAGTCTGCTGCTACCGCTCGTCGCGCTCCTGGCCGCCTGCACGCCCAAGCAGCCCGCAGAATACAAAGAAACGGGAACCGAGGCCACCGTCTATCCCGACTACACGGACGTCACCGTGCCCCGCAACATCGCCCCGCTGCACTTCCGCATCGAGGCCGAAGCCGACGGCTACGTCACCGTGATGAAAGCCCCGGGAGAAGAGCTCGTCAAGGAAGGACGCGAAGTCCGGCCCTCGGAGAAGGAATGGCGCCGCCTCACGGAGAAAGGCGACATCGAGGTGCGCGTGTTCGTCAGAAAAGACGGACGCTGGGAGGCCTTCAGGCCCTTCGCCATCCGCGTGAGCCCCGACGCGATAGACCCCTGGATCAGCTACCGACTCATCTCGCCCTCGTATGTGGCCTACGAAAACCTGACGCTGCAGCAGCGCTGTCTGGAGAACTACGAGGAGCGCCTCATCTACGGCAACATGATCAACTCGCCCGAAGAGGACGGCCAGTGCATCAACTGCCACTTCACACAGGGCGGCAACCCCGAGAGGATGCAGTTCCACGTGCGTCAGGGCATGGGCGGCACGGTGATCGCCTGCGACGGCCGTCTGGAGAAGGTGGACCTCAAGGTGGACGGCGCCGTATCGGGCGGCGTGTATCCCGCATGGCACCCGACGGAGAAGCTCATCGCCTACTCCACCAACAAGACCGGACAGTCGTTCCACACCACACACCTCAACAAGATCGAGGTGCAGGACACCTACAGCGACCTGGTGCTCTACGACCCCGAAGAGAACAAAATCCACGAGCTGGAGCGCGACAGCGACCGTCTCGACTGCTTCCCCGCATGGAGCCCCGACGGCAAGTGGCTCTACTACTGCAGCGCCCGCTACGAGCACCGCGACACCTCGCTGGTGCGCGACGAAGACATCATACGCCACTACCGACAGCTGCGCTACAACCTCTGCCGCAGAAGCTTCGATGTGAAGGCGCGCACGTTCGGCCCCGAAGAGCTCGTCTACGACGCCGAGAGCGACTCCCTCAGCGCCACCGAGCCCAAGATCTCGCCCGACGGACGGTGGCTGATGTTCACACGCGCCGCCTACGGTATCTTCCACATCTGGCACGGCGACGCCGACCTCTGTCTGATCGACCTGGAAGACAGCACGCTGACGCCCCGTCCGGCCTACGGTCTCAACTCCGAAAGCGTGGAGGCCTGGCACAGCTGGTCCCGAGACGGCCGCTGGGTGGTGTTCTCCTCGCGCAGGGAAGACGGCAACTACACACGCCCCTTCTTCGCCCGTCACGACGGCAACGGACATTTCACCAAGCCCTTCCCGCTGCCGCAGGACGACCCCGAATACCACCGCGACCTGCTCTTCAGCTACAACATCCCCGAATTCATGAGCGGACCGGTGACATATTCGCCACAGGAAATAGCGGATTGTGTCAAAAAGGAAGCAAAAAAGGCAAAAAAGTAACT
>X369_Koala__coassemble_50_pt1 | contig 29422 bp, 19 predicted proteins | sample X369_Koala__metabat2_high_PE_008 | metagenome-assembled genome bin X369_Koala | reverse complement strand
TGGAGATCTTCATCCCCAACGGCCCGCGTCTGGGCAACAAGGTCATCGAGGCGGAGCATGTGGCCAAATCCTTCCCCGAGAAGACGCTCTTCACCGACCTCAACTTCATGCTGCCGCCCAACGGCATCGTGGGCGTCATCGGCCCCAACGGCGCCGGCAAGACGACGCTCTTCCGCCTCATCATGGGCTTGGAACAGCCCGACGCCGGCAGCTTCTCCGTGGGCGAGACGGTGCGTCTGAGCTATGTGGACCAGCAGCACAAGGACATCGATCCGGCCAAGTCGGTCTACGAGGTTGTCTCGCAGGGCAATGAGACCCTCCGTCTGGGCGGCAGGGACGTCAACGTCAGGGCCTATCTCTCGCGCTTCAACTTCAGCGGCGCGGATCAGGAGAAGAAGTGCGGCGTGCTCTCCGGCGGCGAACGCAACCGCCTGCATCTGGCCATCGCGCTGAAGCAGGAGGGCAACGTCTTGCTTCTGGACGAGCCCACCAACGACATCGACGTGAACACGCTGCGCGCTCTGGAGGAGGGCCTGGAGGCCTTCGCCGGCTGCGCCGTCGTCATCAGCCACGACCGCTGGTTCCTCGACCGCATCTGCACGCACATCCTGGCCTTCGAGGGCGAGGGACGTGTGTTCTATTTCGAGGGCAACTACAGCGACTACGAGATCAACAAGGCCAAGCGTCTGGGCCTGGAAGAGCCCAAACGTACCCGCTATCGCAAGCTGATGGAGGAGTAGCTCACAGTACGGCTTCCATGCCGGTCTTCTGCACTTTCATGCCCATGCGGCGGTAGAATTTATAAGCGCCGTCGTTGCCTTCCCACACGTTGAGGGTGATGCTGTCGCATCGGAGCGAGCGTGCGTAGTCGCGCACGTATTCGTAGAGCGCCCGGCCGATGTGCTGTCCGCGCATGGTTTCGTCCACGCAGATGTCGTCGATGTAGAGTGTCTTGCGGTCCTGCAGCAGGCGGTGGTCTCTCACCTGTGTTATTTGGCAGAAGGCGTGCCCTTCTATCTTGCCGTCGTCATAGACGAAGACGGGGGTGTCTTCTCTGCCGATGATGGCTTCCAGCTCCCGTTCGTCATATTTCGGTGTATTGTTCTTGAAGAGGTCTGGCCGTATGGCGTGGTGCACGGCGTCTGCCTGATAGAGCAGGCTTATCAGAGCGGGGATGTCGCGCTTCTCTGCTTTTCTTATCATTGCTTTGGCTGTTATTTCCACGATACTGCAATTTCAATGCCCAAAGGTAGTGAATTTTTTCGAAACGCCTTTATTTTTCACGCAAATTCTATGGAATTTTCGTATCTTTGCACCCGAAAAAAACAGGTGATGAGACACAAGGGCATCATATGCGGGATACTGGCGGCGGTGTGCTACGGCACAAATCCGCTGGGAGCACTGCCGCTCTACGCAGAGGGCATGAACACCTCGTCCGTGCTCTTCTGCCGCTTCTCTACGGCGGTGGTGATGCTCGGCGTGATGATGGCCGCGCAACGCAAGACATTTCGCGTCAGCCTCCGGGAGCTGGCCGTGCTCGGACTCTTCGGGCTGCTCTTCGCCGCCTCCAGCATCACCTACTACAGGAGCTTCCTTTACATGGACGCCGGCATCGCCTCCACCATGCTCTTCGTCTATCCCGTGATGGTAGCCGCCATCATGGCGGCCTTCTTCGGAGAGAAGGTGACGGCCACAACGGTGGCGTCCATCGCGCTGGCCATGAGCGGCATAGCGCTGCTCTACCGGGGCGGGACGGGCGCCGTGCTCAGCGCAACGGGCGTGCTGCTGGTGATGATATCATCGCTGACCTACGCCATATACATCGTCATCCTCAACCGCTGGCGCATCCGCATGTCGTCGCTCAAGCTGACGTTCTACGCCCTCTTCATCTGCATGATGTGTCTCGTGGCCTATTCGTTCACCGCACCGGAGCTGCACCTGATGCTGCCGCCCTCGGCGCAGGCGTGGTTCTGGGCCTGCTGGCTGGGGCTGGTGCCGACGGTGCTCTCGCTGGTCTTCATGACCGTTGCCGTGCATGAAGTGGGTGCTACGCCGACGGCCATCATGGGCGCCCTGGAGCCGCTGACGGCCGTCGCCATCGGGGCGCTGGTCTTCGGCGAATCATTGACTTTCAGACTCGCCGTCGGCATCGTGCTCATCCTCTCCGCCGTGATGCTGATCGTGATGAAAAAACAACAACACCATGAAACACACTGATATCATCCTCATGCTCATCCTGGCTGCGACGACAGCCGGGGCTCAGCAGCGCTCCCTCGTCTGGAACCCCGACCGGGGCGACGGCACCTACGTGAACCCCGTCATCAACGCCGACTACAGCGACCCCGACGTGTGCGCCGTGGGCGACGACTACTACCTCACGGCCTCCTCCTTCAACTGCATCCCCGGACTGCCCGTGCTCCACTCCAACGACCTGGTCAACTGGCGCATCGCCGGTCATGCGCTGCAGGAACAACTGCCCCGCGAGGTCTTCGCCTCCGTGCAGCACGGCAAAGGCGTGTGGGCACCCTCCATACGCCATCACGAGGGCCGTTTCTACATCTACTGGGGTGATCCCGACAGAGGCATCATGATGGTCAAAAGCACCCGAGCCGAAGGCCCCTGGAGCGAGCCGCTCTGCGTGGTGAGCGGCTGCGGCATGATAGACCCCTGCCCCCTGTGGGACGAGGACGGACGTTGCTATCTGGTGAACGCCTGGGCGGCCTCCAGAACCGGATTCAACTCCGTGCTCACCGTGCGCGAACTCTCCGCCGACGGCACACGGGCCATAGGAGAACCCCGCATCGCCTTCGACGGCGGGCAGGAAAACCACACGGCCGAGGGCCCCAAATTCTACAAGCGCGAGGGCTGGTATTGGATCATGTGTCCCGCAGGCGGCGTGGCGCAGGGATGGCAGCTGGCAATGCGCAGCCGCTCGCCCTACGGCCCCTACGAGTGGCGACGCGTGCTGGAGCAGGGACAGACGGACATCAACGGCCCGCATCAGGGCGCGTGGGTGCATACGCCCTACGGCGAAGACTGGTTTCTGCACTTCAACGACCGGGGCGCCTACGGCCGCGTGGTGTATCTCGAGCCTGTTGACTGGCAGACGGGATGGCCCGTGGCGGGAGACAACGGAGCGCCCGTAGCCTCCTTCCGCAAGCCCAAAGCCCGGGCCTCACTCCCGGTCTGCAACCCGCAGGAAAGCGACGAATTCAACGGCACCCTCGGGCCGCAATGGCAATGGCAGGCCAACAGGAATCCTCTTTGGGGCATGCCGACCGCCGAAGGCACGATGCGCCTCTACACGATGGACGCCGAGGACTGGCACAGCCTCTGGGACGCTCCCAACCTGCTGCTGCAGAAGACGTCCGCACAACGCTTCACGGCAACGGCCAAAGTGCGTCTGGCGGCGAAAGAAGAGGGGCAGGAAGGCGGCCTCGCGGTGATGGGGCGCGACTGCTCGTCGCTGAGCGTACGCCGCGTCGGGGACGGATTCCGTCTCGTGCGCCGCACCTGCCTGAAGGCCGACGAGGGCCGCAGGGAGAAGCTGCGGAGAATCGCCGATCTGCCGGCTACATCGCGCGACACCATCCCCTATTCGCCCGCACTCTATATTGACCTCTGGCTGCGCGTGGAGGTGAGGGACGGCGTCTGCCGCTTCTCCTACAGCACCGACGGCCGCCAGTTTCTCGCTGCCGGCGAACCCTTCACCTTGAGGGAAGGCAAATGGATCGGCGCCAAGACGGGACTCTTCGCCCAATGTCTGGGGCGCAAGGGCAACAGGGGATGGCTGGATGCCGACTGGTATCGGGTGACGCCGGCAGAAGGGGCTGCCGACGGCTTCTCCGCCGCAGAGGCCCTCGACTACTGCGCCGCACAGACGCGCCGGGCGCTCAGGGAACTCTCGCCCGTTGACGCCACACGCGCTCCGCGCAACATACTCTCCGGAGAAACACGCTGGAACCTGCGCCCGGTGAAGGCCGAAGAGTGGTGCAGCGGTTTCTGGCCGGGCATCCTCTGGATGGACTACAGCTACACCCGCGAAGAAGAGGTCAGAAAGGCAGCGGAACAATACACGGCGGCCGTCACGTCCGTCGTGCGTCGTCCCGTCTTCGACCACGACCTGGGCTTCATCGTCATCAACTCGCTGCTCAAAGGCTACGAAGCCACCGGACGTCAGGACTACAAAGCGCTGGCCCTTGAGGCCGCCGACTCGCTCTCTGGGCTCTACAATCCGCGCGTCGGCACGCTGCTCTCGTGGCCCCGCCACGTGAAGGACTACGGAGGTCACAACACCATCATGGACAACATGATGAATCTGGAGCTGCTCCTTTGGGCAGCCGACAACGGAGGGGACAAGCGTCTGCGCGACATCGCCGTGAACCACGCCACCACCACCATGCGCCACCATTTCCGTCCCGACGGCTCATCGTATCACGTGGCCGTGTACGACACCGTCACCGGACGCTTCATCCGGGGTGTCACGCATCAGGGCTACAACGACGACTCGATGTGGAGCCGCGGACAGTCGTGGGCCGTCTACGGCTACACAATGGTCTATCGTTTCACCCGCGAGAAGCGCTTCCTCGACTTTGCCTGCAAGGCAGCCGACGTCTATCTTCGCCGCCTGAAGGAGACAAGCGACGACTGGGTGCCTCTGTGGGATATGGACGACCCGCGCGGGACGGCTGCACCGAAAGACGCCTCTGCTGCCTGCATCACGGCCTCCGCCCTGCTCGAGCTGGACGGCTATGCTCCTTCGCGCGGCTACGGCGAAGCGGCTGAAAGAATGCTCGCCGATCTCAGCACGGAGCGCTACCGGAGCGGCAGCCGCAATGCGGCTTTCCTGCTCCACTCCACCGGCCACCATCCCGCCGGGAGCGAGATTGACGCCAGCATCGTGTATGCCGACTACTACTATATCGAGGCCCTGCTGCGCTGCGCGCGCCTACCATTTCAGTTCTTCCTGTAGGATGACACCGTCGGTCATGGGGCTGTCGGCCTCGGTGAAGGCGTTGGCCCTGTACTGGATGCAGAGCATGGTGAGGTTGTCGCTGCCCGTGTTCTTCAGCGCACGCTTGCCCTCGGGAGCAACACGGATGACGGCGCCTTCGCTGACAGGGAAAATCTCGCCGTCCACCTGATACTGACCTTCACCCTTCAGGATGATGTAGAGCTCCTCGTGTGTCTTGTGCGTGTGGAGGAAACCGCTGTCCTGACCGGGAACGAGCGTCTGGAAACTCAGCTCGCTGCCGGTGGCACCTACAGCCTGACCGGCGAACACCTTACCCCTGATGATGACGTCGGGGCCCAAGGGCAACTCGTGCTCCATGATTTCGCACATCTTACCAACACTCACGGCCTTGAAGTTCTTGCCTTCCTTAATCGTCTCAATCTGTTTCATGATTCTTCTTGTTTCGGTTGTTACTGTTTTTGTTTTGACGCTGCAAAGGTACGGCAAAAAAACCATTCCCGCAAGAAGGCACTTTTCGGTGAGATAGTTACCAAAAAGTAGGAATTGTGAAAACTTTGGGCTTCGGCAAAAAAGGCTTTAACATAGATTAACACGGCACCTTTCCGTTACCCGGTAACTTTTTGCTACCTTTGCCGAAAAATCTAATGGTTATGGCAGATATCAAGGCAGAGTATTCGGCCTGTCCCATCAGGCAGGTGGTGAGTCGTTTCGGCGACAAGTGGTCCATGCTGGTGCTCTATATGCTTCACACCTGCGATACGGGGGTGTTGCGCTTTAACGGAATCCGTCGGCTGATGACGGACTGTTCGCAGAAGATGCTCTCGCAGACGCTGAAGAATCTGGAGCAGAGCCACCTCGTACATCGCGAGGTTTATCCGGAGGTGCCTCCACGGGTGGAGTATTCGCTGACGGATACGGGCAAGTCACTGATGCCGGCCATCGAGGCCCTCGTCCAATGGGGACAGGAGCATTTCAGGGAAGTGGTGACGGACTAAGAGTCAATTGTCAATAGCCCAAGGTCTTTAGCCACTTCTCGACCCTCGCCTTGCCGTCTCTCACATCGTGGCCGTAGATGGAGAACTGTCCGGTGACGTTGGCTTTGGGATAGGCTTTCCTGACGTCTCTGACGCACTGCCCCAGGCCGGAGCCCTCGTGGGTGGTGAAGGGAATGACGGTCTTGCCGTTGAGATCCACCTTGGAGAAGAAGGTGAACATCACCTGCGGATAGGTGCCCCACCACACGGGGCCGCCGATGAAGACGGTGTCGTATTTCGACACATCGACGCTGCCTTCATACGGAGGCAACTCTCCCTTTCTCTGCTCTTCTTTAGCCAGATCGCAGAGGGGCTGATAGGCCATGCCGTCGTACTTGTGCGTGACGATTTCAAACTGATCCGCTCCGGTCAGTTCCGTGATATTGTCGGCCACAATCTTCGTGTTGCCCACTTTGACGTTCCCTGCTGAGTAGTTGTCTCCTGCATGCGAGAAAAAAACAACCAAAGCTTTGCCGTTCTTGTTCATAACCTTCTGCTGCTTTACGTCGCCGATGCATGCTGTCGATACCAGCAATGCCAAAGCGGCCGTGATGATACTTCTGATGTTCATTCTCTTTGCTGTTTTATGGCTACAGTTTCTTAATAAGTTTGGCCGGGATGACTGTCCGTTATGTGAACTCCACAATGGCGCTGACATCATCGCCGATGGAGAGCGACACAATGAAAGCGGCTCCGGTCTGATATACCGTAGGAATCAGCGTGTCGCCCAGCTTCGCCGCTACGCGATATTCAACCCTCAAGCCTTTCACGTCAAAGCCCTCCGGCAGCAGCTCCATCGCCATGCGGACATAGTTGGCATTGTTCACGTGCCTGTTGTAGTCGATGTCGGCACGAAGCACCTTGACCGGTTCAAGCACCTCCCCGTCCTCCTTCGGAAGGATGATGCGGCGGTCTTTGTAGTCCATCTCCAGCTGAGGCTCCAGGGACATCGAGGCCATCGTGGCGTCATCCACACGTTTCAGCCTGCCGGCGGACTTGTCCACGAAAGCCCCCATGCTCCAGGTCTTGTAACAGGGCTTGCCCTCAGCATCGTAAATAAAGGTGTTGCGGAATCCGAACATGGGCTTCATGCCATAGACGGAGGTCGTCACCGTCAGCTCCTCTTTGTATTCGGGAACCCGAACAATCTCCACCTGTCGGGTAGCCAGCAGCTGGGCCATGTGCTGCTCTGCGAAATAGCGCTTCACACCGGGCTCGCTGTCAATCCACATCTCGGAACAGTCCTGCATCATCTGAAGGGCCGAACAGAGTTTCAGCCGTCCCTCGCTGTCGCAGGTGCTTGTGGTTACTTTATACTTCAAACTGTACATATTCCCGTAGTTCTCTCCACGCCCATCATTCGGCCGGGGCCCATTTGCAGCGCACGGGAGAGACGATGGCGCCCTCCTTCTTCAGCTCGGCAAAAGCCTTGTCCACCTCCTTGCGGTCGATACCTGTGATCTCTGCAATCTTGCCAGCGTTAACGGGAGCGCCGAACTCACGCATGGCCTGTAATACTTTCTCTTTCATAACGGTTAGTTTTATAGGGTTAATGATTAATCTGTATTCGGTTTTGGGTTAATGTTTCAAGGAACTCTATTTCGACGATGCGCAGCTCGTTTTTGGTCTCGCTGCCGTTTTTGGCTTTGAACAGGTCGAGCTCGCCGGCAGCAGGCTCCGCCACCTCCACAATGCCGCCGAAAGCATCCTCGTCCTTGCCGGCACCCTTGAGGCGGATGGTGATCTCGTCGGTCTTGACCCGTCTGTGGGGCGTCAGGTGGATGTAGCCCAGGCTGCGCTCCGTCTCGCCGCTCCAGATCAGCCGTTTGCCGGCATAGATCTCGAGGGGATAGCTGCGCAGGCGCCAGCCCGTCAGCTTGAGGCAGATGTCGTCGATGAAGGCCTTGCGCTCCAGCTTGTAGCGGATCCAGGCCGTAGAGAGGCGCCCGTCGTTTTTCCACTCCGAGAGCTCGTTGTCGTCGAAGCTGCGGGCGGCGTGTCCGGCATCATAGCCTGCTGTGGCCGACGCAATCCGCAGGCTGCGCGCCAGCTCCCTGAAGGACGGCGAAGAGGGCGTCTCGCCCCGGGACAGGCTGCCCTGAAGGCTGAACTGCGGCAGATATTCCTCCGGGTTCACGCGTTCGCTCCTCACCGTGATCTCCGCCTCCGGCAGTCCTTCGGCGCGTGCTTTGAGCCGGATCTCACCGGCCCGGCTCGTCGTGCGGACGAGCACGCGGTTGACGCCGCACTCCACCGGCAGAGACGTGGCGCCGACATAGTTGTCGGAGACATTCTTCGTGGCGGCAGCGTCGAGCAGGCCTTCGGGTCGATTGTCATCGGGCCGCTGCAACGACGGATTGTTGCGCGATGCAATGCCGCCGATCCAGCGGGCTTCTCCCGAGAGTTCAAAGTGAACCATGCGGTTGTCCAGCGGACAGCGGCGCCCCTCTCCGTCCAGCACCTCCACTTGGAAGAGCACCATGTCGGCGCCGTCGGCCTTCGTGCCCTCGGGATTCTCCGTCGCCGTAAGCCTGAGCCGAACAGGAGCGCCGGCGGTCGTCAGGCTGAAGCGGCTGCCGTCGGAGGCGACCGCCTCCAGCGTGCCCGCTTCAAAGGGAACGTCCTCAAAGGTATAGAGATAACGGTATTCCTGCCTGCCCCGGCCCAACGAACGGCCGTTGAGCAGCAGCTCCACCCAATCGCCCGTGGAAACGACATAGACGGGTTTCACGGTTCCGGCCGGATAGTTCCAATGGCCGATGATGTAGGTCTGCGGCGTCTCCGGCTCCACCCATCCGTTCCACATCACCTGATGCACGAAGAAGGCATCCTTGGGGATGCGCATGGCGTCGGTGACGCCGCTGGTGCGGTAGTTCGACTCGCCGCGGTGATGGGTGTTGGTGTCGCTGAAGACGATCTTCACGCCGCCGGAGGAGACGCGTGTGGCGGTGCCGGGACGCTCGCGCCAGTAGTCATACCAGCGGCGCACCATTTCGACGGCAAACTGATCCATGTTGTGGTTGTATTCCTTTGCGGGATTGCCGCGATAGAGCGGACCCTCGCCCTCCTTATGGCAGGGATAGCTCCATTCGTCCCAATATTTGCGCAAGCCCTCGTCGCGACAGTATTCCATCGCCCACATCGGGTGCTTGTGCGACTTGTTGATGTAGAGCATCTCGCCGCCGTACTCCGACTCGTCGATGTCGAGCATCTCACGACTGCCTATGGCCCGTCCGCCGTGGGGGTCGTACTCGTCGCGGATGGCCTTCATCTCGAGCATGTGCTCGCGCGAAATGCTCTCGTTGCCGCACTCGTAGAAGAGGATGGAGGGGTTGTTGCGGTTGTAGATGACGGCATCGCGCATCAGCTCCGTGCGCTGGGTCCAGCGGGGTCCTTCCACGTCTTTCTCCGAATCGCCGGCAGGCATCGCCTGGATGAGACCCACGCGATCGCACGACTCGACGTCCTGCTTCCAGGGCGTCACGTGCATCCAGCGCACGAGGTTGCCGCCCGAGGCCACCATCAGCCCGTTGGAGTAGTCGCTGAGCCAGGCCGGCACGCTGAGCCCCGTACCCGGCCATTCGTTGGAGGTGCGCTGGGCATAACCGTGCATCATCAGCACGCGGTCGTTGAGCCATATCTTGCCCTCGCCGAAGCGGGTCTTGCGGAAACCCGTGCGGATGACGACCCGGTCGCTTCCGGCGTCGTCGAGCGTCTCGCGCAGACAGGTCTCCACCGTGTAGAGATAGCCGTAGCCCCACGACCAGAAGTGGAGGCCTCGCACCTCCTGCTCGGCTTTGGCGACGACGGTCTCTCCGGGCTGCAGGGTGATGCGCCCGTCACCGTTAAATCCGGCCACTTTGTTGCCGTCTCTGTCCTTCAGCACGACGGTCAGGAAGAAGGTCCGGGGGCGGGCGTCGTCGTTGCGGACCTGCGACTCCACATGAACGACGGCTTTGCGGCCGGGGATGTCGAAATCCGTGGCATAGACGTAAGTGCCCGTCGTGCCGAGATCGGAGTAGAGCGGCAGCGTCTGGTAGAGCTTGCCGGTGACATGCAGGCGCACGTTTTTGGGGATGCCGCCGTAGTTGGCGTTGAAGTTGCGGTCGTTCCACTGATAGCGGCTGTTGTGGCGGCGCGAGCGGTAGGTCCAGCTGTTGTCGCAGCGCACGGCCAGGAGGTTGTCCCCTTCTTCGACGTAGGGCGTCAGGTCGAAACCGCAGGCCATCACGCCGTTCTCGCTGAAGCCCAGATGGTGGCCGTTGAGGTAAAAGTCGGCGCCCTGACGCACCCCTTCGAATTCGATGAAGAATTTTTTGTCCCTCAACTCTCCGCTCTCAACTCTAAACTTTTTCCGGTACCAGCAGACGGTGTCGGTCAGATCCGTGATGTCCTTCCTGAAGGCCTCGTCGCCGTTGAACGCATAAGGCAGCGTCACCGGTTGCCAGGGGGCCTCCTCCCAAGCTCCCCCCGAAGGGGCGGCTTCGATATCACCGATGTGCAGATCCCAGCCGGCATTGAAGTTGAGCTGCTGCCGTGCAGCCGCCGCTGTCGTGAAGACGACGGCCAGTATGGCCGGGATGATGTTTTTCAGATATCTCATGTTGTCGTGTTATTGGGCGAAAAACTTCTTCCCGTTCCTGATATAGAATCCCTTGGGCCGTCCGGACAGCTTTTGGCCGGAAAGGTTGTAGGCGTCGCCTTCGTCTTCCTGCCCTACGGCCTCTACAGTGCGGACGCCCGTCGGATCGGCGACCACACGGATGATGCCGTCAACGCTCAGTGTGCTGTAATCCCACACATAGCCTTCCAGCGGAATCTCCGGCTCGAAGGCCGGCGTGCCGTTGAGGGTGATGCTGCCCGTGCCCGTGAAGACGCGACACTCGTCGCCGGCCTGCCAGATGCCGGTGCTGCGATACATCCGGAAGACGGGACTGTCGAGACGGACGCTCCCGTTCACTTTCAGGGCGTCCGTGGTCTTGTTGCGCCCGATGACGCGCACACGGATGATGCCGCCGCTCTGCACGGTGAGATTGCCCGTGAGGGTCAGCGTGCCGGCCGACGTGCCTGTAGCCTTACCGGCGCCTATCGTTCCGCCCGCGTTCACCGTGACGCCGGTCGTCGTGCCCGTGCCGACCACCGTGCCGCCGCTTTGGGCCGTGACGGTTGCCGTGGCGGTCTGGGTGGCATTCTCCAGACTGACGGTGCCTTCATATACATTAATTTTGCCCGCACTCGTACCCGTGAGTGTGAGCGCCCCTTCGCCGTATTTGTTGAGCGTGGCGTTCGCTCCGACGATGCCGGCAAAAGTGGTGTTGGTACCGAGGTAGCCCACATTCCACACGCTGGTGCCCAACTGGGCATCGGCATCGGTGGACGTCAGAGCGCCGATGCTGTGGGTATAGGAGTCTTCCGTGCCGCTGCCGGCCTTGACTCCGACGGCATACACGCCGGCTCCGGGCTTGAAGGTGCCCTTCTTCAGATTCATCGCAGCCGTCAGGCGGAATTGTCCGGAGGTGGGATTGAGCGTACCCTCAAAGTCCGCCATATTGGTGGAGAAGTCGCCACGCACGTAGGGGAAGCTGATTTTAACGGTGCCCTCTCCCGTCCATTTGCCCTGCACGTTGCAACGTTGTCCGCCGTTGACGGTAAGGGTCTTGTCTTTCAAGACGTTGATAGTGTTTTTAATCGTGGGCACGGCACCGGTACTGTTGTTGTTGAATATGGTGATGGCCGAATTGCCGGTCACGTCGATGGTCGAAGTCGGGGCGCCGAAGGTCGTGTTCCATACGCCCATCGCCAGCGTGCCGGCATTGAGCTCCGTCGACTTCCACGTGTTGTTGCCGGCATAGGTGATGTTGAGCTGTCCGCTGCCTTTCTTGACAAGACGGCCGTTGCCCTGCACGATGCCCTTCAGGGCAGTGACGCCGGAGCTTATCTGTATCGTGGCCGTGTCGTTGAGGGTCAGGCCGCGATTGGTGGCGGTGTTGGCGTTGCTGACGATGAGGGTCGCCTTGCCCATCTGCCAGTTCGAGGCGGAGGCGGAGGCGGCGCCGATGCTGCTGGGCAGGCCTCCGTCGGCCAGTTCACTGACGCTGACGGTGCCGCTGTTGATGACCGTCTTGCCGGTATAGTCGCTGTTGGCTGCATTGAGCGTCACGCGTCCTTTTCCGTTCATCACCACATCACCGCTGCCGCTGATGCCGCCCGTGCCGCTCACGGTCACGTTCTTGGTGTCGTTTTCGAAGGTCAGACCGCTCACCGGCATAAGTTCGTCCAGCTGCACCGCCGTTGTCTGCGCGTCGTCGCCGATGATGATGCCGTCGCCGGCAACGAACTCCGTGCTCACGCCCTCCAGCACAAAGTTATCCGTCTGATAGTCCCAAAGGCTGTTCACGGCACCCGACCAGCGAACGCCCTGAGCGGCTTCGCGCTGTGCGTTGATGACGAGCCACAGGGCCTGCTCTTCATTGACGATGTTGTAGGAGAGTCCCAGCAGACCCCGAACCGCAATCTTCGACACGTCGCCCGTGAAGGCACCCGTGTATTCCACCAGCTTGTATCGGGCCGGCTGCAGAGCAGAGACGTCGGGAACCACCGTGAACACCAGCTGTCCGGCATCCGCCAGCGTCAGGTCGCCCTCCACCTTCACGAGATCCGCCGCGGCGTCGGCGTCCCTGATGTCCGACTCGATAAACAGGCGTTTGTCCAGAGTGAGACCCTGCTTCAGGGTGATGACGCCTATATCACCGGCTGCGCCGCCGGGCATCAGGCGGCATCCTTCGTAGTTGAGCGCACCTTCCGGAATCAGCTTGCCCGCCACGACGGCGTTGCCCGCCAGCGTGCCCCGGGCGCGCAGTTCCACATCACCCGGGACGGTGCCGTTCACTTCCAGAGTGCCCTCCGAGATGAAGGTGCCGCCGGTATGCTTCAGCGACGCATTGACCACGAGGCGTCCCTGCTGACTCTTCCAGAGCTCCGTCGGACCCGAGAGCGAGCCCGAGCCGGCGAGCGTGATGCTCTGTCCGCGCACGGGCATGGCATAGAGGACGGACGGCGAGAAGTTGCCGCCGAGGGTAAACGAGCCGCCCTGATAGGTGTGGTCGAAAAGCACACTCTTGCTGTCGGCATAGACAGCCGGAGCAGAACGGTCGAAGCTGACATACTGCCCGTCACCCGTGGCCACGAGGTCCGTCACCATACAGGGCGGCAGCTGCGGACGCGGCATGTCGAAGCCCAGATAGAAACCCGGATTCGGACTCTGGTAGTAGCCCTTCGTGGAGCAGTCGCCGCGATAGTGCGGATCCTGCTGGAGACAGTAGATAAAGTCGGCGTCGGAGGCATAGTCGGTGGAAACGCCCGTAATACCCACGATGACGCCGTTCTCCTTGTGGAGCAGGATCATCTCCTCGCGCCAGTCGCCGATGATATCTCCCCAGAAGGCGGCGCGCTTGGCGTAAACGGTGGTGTAGCGATTGCCGCTGATTTTGGCAAACTCCACCTCGCGCCCCTTGAAGAAGTCCTGCACATAGACGTTGTAGTGGCTGTCGCTCGTCTGCACGACTTCACGGTCGGGCTCGTTGTCCCACCAGAGGCCCTCGCAGGGGAATTGGTTCGTGTATCCGCTGATGAGGTTGCCCTGGGCGTCGTACACCTTGTTGTCCATGGTGGACCACATTTCCCAGCCCAGGCGGTTTCTGTCGATGTCGATGCACTCACCGCGACCCACGTCGCCGACGGCCGAGAGATACCATTTCTTAATGAACTCGCCCGTGCGGGCGTCGTAGAGCACCTGTCCCAGCATATCGGGGGCATATTGCTGTATGGCAAAGGTCTCCAGCCCCGGACGCTCGGGGTCGATGTCGCTCGTGCGGAAGCGGTCGCCGTGGGCGATACCCGTGTTGAAGAGCGTCTTGCCGTTGTTGTTCATGGTGTAGCCGCCCACGATCATTTCGTCGCAGCCGTCACCGTCCACGTCGCCCACACGGATCTGGTGGAAAGCCGGACCGCCGGTGGGCTCGTTGAAGAGCTCCCTGAGATTGCCGGCCGCGCCGCTGCCGAAGTCATAGGCCACACCCAGATTGTAGTAGTGGTGGTCGCCTCCCGTGCCGCGCGTGTGCCACTCCATCACCACTGCCGGGTGGATGCCGTCCAGATAACAGACGCCCATGTGGCCCACGTGTTTGTTGTATTCGTCGCCCATCAGCGAAGCGCGATTGGTGCGGTTGTAGTGCTGGTTGTAGCTCTGCTCTATAGAGGCCTTCTCTCTTCCGGTCATACCATCGATGACGGAGATGTAGCGGGGTGCGTTGCGCGCCGACTGCGTCTCGTAGTTGATGATGCCGTCGCCGTCGGTGTCGCCCGTGGTCTTGCCCTTCACATAGAGGCCGAACGTCTTCGCATCGGCATCCCAAAACTGAGTGCCGTCCGACGACTGGATGACGACATCGCCCATGCCGTCGCAGTCCATATCGGCAACGGTGATCATGTCGTCCTGTCCGGCACAGCTCAACTCGTTGGGCCCCAGCTTCACGGTCCACAGATGCCGGCCCGTGCGCAGATATCCCTCCACGTAACAGTCCAGGGCGTCGGTGTTCGATTTGCGGTTGACCACATAGTCCATCTCGCCGTCGCCGTCGAGATCCACGGGCCACACATAGGCGGTGTTGAAAGCGGCGGAAGCCAGTGGGGAACCTCCCTGTTCGAAGATGATGTCAACGAAGATGTTGCGCATGTCGTAGCTCTTCACCTCGTAGGGCACGCTCATGGCCGACTCCGTGCCGTCGGGAGCCACCATCGTCACGGCCACCTTTGCGCCCGCAGGCACCTGAGCCGACGTCGTCTTCCAATAGGTGCGCGCCGTGTTGGCGATCTTCGAGCCGTTGACATACACGTTGTAGCTGGCCCGCTCCGGCTCCTGGGCCAGACGCCGCCACGTGACGGTCATTTCACCGTTGTTGTTGACAGCCACCACACCGCGCCCCAAGGGCTGCTGGATGCGTTGCGGGCTCACGGTCAGGGGCAGGAGCGTCATCACTGCCGCGAGAAGAAATACTTTTGTTTTCATGCGAGTGTTTTTTGGGGGTTAGTTTTCCGGTGGCAAAGGTCGCTGTTTTTTGCTTACGGCCCTAAAAACGTCGTCGCAGATAATAAGAATATCGTTGAATACTGACGGCATAAGACATTAGGTTCTGTAATCCTTCGGCATGATGCCGTATTTTTCCTTGAAACATTTGGTGAAATAGCTGGCGTAGGAAAAGCCGACCAAATCGGCAATTTCGTTCACGCTGCAGGAGGTGGTGCGCAGCATTTGGGCGGCGCGCTCCAGACGCTGGTTGCGGATGAAGTCCGTAGGGGTCTGCCCGGTGATGGCGCGCATCTTGCGGTGGAGATTGGCGCGACTCATGCAGAGGTCGGCGGCCAGAGCATCCACGGAATAGTCGGAATCCGTCATGTGGCCGGACACCGCCGCCACCGCCTTGTCGAGGAATTCCTGATCGGCAACAGGCAGAGCTTGAGGGGCGGCATCGCCGTTCAATTCGGGCGTTTTGTTTTTTTGGGCGTTGCTCACGAGCATATAGCCCGCGCCGAGAACCAGAATTGCAAAGACGATCCACAGCCAGACGTGCTCATACCACAGAGCCGGACGCACGATGGTCAGCACTTCCACGGGAGCGCTCCATCGCCCGAGCTCGTCCGTGGCCCGCACCTCAAGACGGGTGGTGCCGGCGGGCAGACGCGAGATTTTCACCACATGCTCGCCTTCGGGCAAGGGCGTCCACGCTTCGCCGTCGTCCGTCCGATAGGCAAACTGCACCTGCGAAGCATGCTCGAAATCGAGCGTTGACAGACATATTTCCACGAAATCGGTCCCCTTGGGCAGCGTCAGACGCTCCTGCCCGAAGGCAATGAGCTGCCGGTGTCCGTCCACGTCGTATGCCGTCGCCACGGGAGAGACCTCAGCAGTGGTCGTGTCTGTCGCTATCTTCCCGGTCTTCAGGTTGAACATGCGCACGCCGGCGACACCCTCAGACAACAGCAAGGCGCTGTCGCCCTGCAGCCTCAAGGTGCGAAACTGCGTGCTGTCCAGCAGCACCGTCAGCCGCCCTTCACGCCAGCGGCACACGCCGCGCGAGCGGCTCAGGAGATACAGACTCTGCGAAGGCTCCGAATAGGCCATGCTGCGCACCTTGTCCAAGTCGCCCTGCAGCAGCCTCATCTTCTGTCCGTCGTAGCCATACAGGGAGTGATACGTGCCGACGTAACAGGCGCCGGAAGCCGTCCTCACCCACGACAGGACGACGGTGTCTTTGCCCGTCATCTGCCGGCTCATGACAGAGTCCAGCATCTCTTTCGTCTCCTCCTCCGTCTGTTCGCGACGGCCTGCCGGGTATTGGCTCCAGTCTCCGTTCACCATTTGCCGTTTGCCGTCCACCTGTTTCAGGCAGACAACGCCGCCGTTCCACAACCCCGCCCACAGGGTGCCGTCTGCATCGAGACTGACGGAGAGAATGCTTCTGTTCTTTCCCTCCCACGCGGTCTCGAAGCGCTCCAAAAGTTTCGCGTCAGCGGACATGTGCAACAACTGATTGCGATAAGTCAGCCACATCGTGCCGTCGGGTGCCGCCAGCATGCAGGCGATGCGCTTGTCGGCCAGCTCGGAGCTGTCTTGGGGCGTCTTCACCACGACGGACTTCACCGCGAAGTCATTCTTGCTCAGGATGTAGGCCCCCTCTTTGGTGCCGAACCAGATGGCGGCCCGGCTCTTCTGCTCCGCGATGCACAACACGTCGTTACTGCGCAGCAGGTCGGGATGCAGGCGGTCGCTGCGAAAGCTTTCCGTCTCATAACCGTCGTAGCGGCAAAGCCCCGTCCCTCGGCCGCCGTACCACAGAAAGCCCTCGCCGTCGCGCAGGCTACACGCCACCTCCGTCTTCGTCATGCCGAAGCCGTCCGGCCCTGCGTTGGCGGTCAGGATGCTCAGCAGGAAGCAGCACAGAGAGAGGACTTTTCTCATAGGGCTGCGCTATGCGTCGGCGAAGGTGCGGCCGTCGTCGAGCGTGACCTGCAGCGTCTTGTATTCGCTGTGGAAGTCGTTGCGGAGGCGGTCCAGATAGCGGCGGCTCTCCCAGTGGCACATCGGCAGGTCGTGCAGCAGACAGTTGCCGCAGGTCTGAGGCTCCGTGGCGGGCACTTTGTCCTGCGTGAGGATCCACCCGAGGCACTTGATGGTGAGCTGCCTCATCTGCTCCACCGTGTAGTCGCCCGTCATGATGATGTACATGCCGGTCAGGCAGCCCATTGGGCCGACATAGACCACGTCGTCCTTGGCGCGGCTGTTGCGAAACCAGGTGGCCATCAGGTGCTCCATGCTATGCATGGCGGCGGGAGCGACGGCGGGCTCGCGGTTGGGCTCTGTGATGCGCAGGTCGAAGGTGGTGAAGCCCTTGTCCCGACGCGAGACGTAGATGCCAGGCTTGAGCTGCGTGTGGTCGATGGTGAAACTCTGTATGACTTCCATTTTTGCTTGTTTTTATAGCTTTCGCTGCAAATATACAAAAAAAATCCGTAACGGCGTCGCCACCGTCACGGATTTCGGTATTAACCCGTCTGAAATATCAGAATTTGTAATCCACGCCGAGGCCGATGACGTGATTGGTGCGGGAATAGGTCTCCATCACGGGGATGCCGGAGTAGCGGATGGGCTGCTCGCGGGTGTAGTCGCTGTAGATGGAGCAGAAGTATCCGGCGTTGATGCGCAGATGGGGCGTCACGTTGAAGGCGGCGCCGCCTCCGACGGAGTAGCTGTCGCAAGCAAACGAGGTGTTGGCCTGATAGCCGTCGGAGAGGCCGTAGTCCGTGCGCTGAGCGCCGGCCGAGACGGTGAAGAGCTTGTTGATGTCCCACTCCAGGCCGACGAGAATCTCGTGCGTGTCGTGGGTCAGCAGATCCTGGCGGTTGCCCTGCATCTTGGCGTTCTTGTCGTTGAACCAGTGATACTCCAGCGTGCCCCGGAACTTGCGGGGGATGAACTCATAGCCCACGGCGAAGGTGAGCAGGCCGGGCATGTCGTAGCGCGTCGTCTCGCCGTCGAGGTAGGGGCGCACCTTTTCGGCCATCTCCGGTCCGACCCTCTGAGCCAGAGCGGCCACGGTGGCGTCGTTGCCGTAGATGCGACTCAGGGCGTTGACGTCGGTGGTCTGACCCATCAGGCCCACGCTGAGCACCTTGGTGTCGTTGGGCGTGTTGAGTTTGCTGCGGAACTCGTAGCGGGCGGTCACGAGCAGGCGCTTGTAGCGATAGTTGAGGCCGAGGATGGGCGCCACGCCGACATCGTTCTGGTCGGCATCAATCTGCAGATTCACCAGTTCGGAGCCCGTGGCATTGAGACGGCTGACGACGTGGCCGCGGTTGTAGCCCGTGTAGATGTTGACGCGCAGTCCGGCGGCGGCGGACCAGTGTTCGCTGAACTTGTAGGTGAAGCAGGCTTGAACCCCGTAGATGTACTGCTTGCCCGTCATAAAGGCGTCCACCGAATAGGCGGCGGGAGGGAGTCCGCCCTGCGCCATCATGCCGCGCACGGGGACCTCGAACATGGGGATGCCTTCGTCGTAGGTCACATGGCCGCCGCTGCCCACGATGCCGGCCATCAGGGAGACGGCCCAGCGCTTGTGCTTGTAGGCCGCAAAGAGGGCGGGCACGAAGGGATTGGCGTCGGCCTCGCCCTTGTAGAATTTGTTCTCAAGGCCGATGGCGGTGGCGTAGGGTTGATACACTGTGGCGTCAATGTTGCGCCACTGGAAGGGCTTCTGCACGTTGAACGACAGTTGCCAGCCCTCGTGGCCCCAAGCCAGTCCGGCGGGGTTGCTGTAGGCGGCGTCGATCTCGGTGGAAGCGCCGCGCGCCATCATGCGGTCGAAGGCGATGTGGTAGTTGGTGTTGGTCATCAAACCGCCGGCTTCGACTGCAGATGCGGAGAGCATCATGCAGCCCAAAGCCATCAAGCGGCCAAAAAATTTCATCTTTTTCATAAATGATGAATGTTCAAAAAAATACAAATAAACAAACGTTTTACCGAATTCCGGTGCAAAAGTACGGCGAAAGTGAAAGATAAGCGTTATCCGAAAAGTCTTTTTTATTGCCATATTGTAAGATTTTTGTAGTTTTGCGGTGAAAAAAGCCTGAAATCGATGCTGAATGATACCATCACCTATGAGCTCTTCCGCAACACGGAGATCTGGAAGGGCCACGGAGAGATCTTCCTCTCGGACCCCTTTTGGATGATACGCGGCTTCAACATACGCGGGCGCGAGTTCCTCTTTCCCACACAGCCCTATCTCCTGCAGGAGCGGCGCGTGGTGTGGGTGAAGCAGGGATGGGCCGTCTACAGCTTCAACCTGGTGGAGCACCGTTTCGAGGCGGGCAATCTGGTGGTGTTCTACGGCGACACGCTGGTGGAGAAGAAGGGCTGTTCGTCCGACTTCGAGTTCGACGCCTTCCGCTACGACAGCCTCCTGGACGATCCCCCCCGTGCCCCGGACGGAGGCCTCGGAAGGAGCGGACGCGGAGCCTCCCAGCTTCATCCGTCTGCCGATGGACGCGGCCTGCACGGCGCTCGTGGCGCAGCACTTCTCCCTGCTTTGGGACCTGGTGCGGCAAGAGCCCTTCCCCCGCGAGAATGCCGCGCTGCTGGTGCGCTCGCTGCTGCTCTGTGCGGCGCAACGCTACGGGCAGGCGCCGGCACCGCAGCCCCTTACCCGTCAGCAGGAGACGCTGCAGCGCTTCGTCGCGCTGGTGAGCCGCTTCGCCGTGAGCGAGCGCAACATCCCCTTCTACGCCGACAAGCTCTGCATCGCGCCCCACTATCTCAGCACGCTGGTCAAGCAGATGAGCGGACGCACCGTGATGGACTGGATCAACGAGACCGCCGTGAAGGCTGTGAAGGTGTGGCTGGCCTACAGCGACGAGACCGCCGCGCAGATTGCCGAGCGGCTCCGTTTCCCCTGTCCGGCATCGCTCACCAAGTTCTTCAAGCGCGCCACGGGGATGACGCCCGGACAATACCGCGCGGAGCACAAGGGCGCGGGCGGTCCTTCCAAGACAGAAAACAAACTTAAATCCATAATGTTATGATCAGGAAAACGATTTTCGCAGCCCTCGTGTGCTGCCTGTGTCTGCCCCTCGGGGCGTTTGAGCCCAATTGGGAGAGTCTGCGCACGTATGAAGTGCCGGTGTGGTTCCGCGACGTCAAGTTCGGCATCTGGGCCCACTGGGGCCCTCAGTGTGTGGAAGGTTCGGGCGACTGGATGGCGCGCGGCCTCTACGAGGAGGGCTCGCGTCAGTCGGATTTCCACCGCAGTCACTACGGCCATCCTTCGGAGGTGGGCTTCAAGGACATCCTGCCCCTGTGGAAGGCCGAAAACTGGGACCCGGACGCTCTGGTGAAGTTCTATAAAGAAGAGGTGGGGGCGCAGTATTTCTTCGCTCTGGGCAACCACCACGACAACTTCGACCTCTGGGACTCGCAGTATCAGGAGTGGAACTCCGTCAACATCGGCCCCAAGAAGGACATCCTGGAGGGCTGGTCGAAAGCGGCCAAGAAACACGGACTGCCCTTCGGCATCTCCTTCCATGCCGACCACGCCTGGACCTGGTATGAACCCTCGCGCGGTTTCGACATGAAGGGCGACAAAATCGGCGTGAAATACGACGGATGGCTCACGAAGGAGGACGGCTACAAGAAGAACGCCGACGGCACGGACAAGTGGTGGCGCGGCCTCGATCCGCAGCGCCTCTACCGCCAGCAGCACGACTTCAGCGACCGCACCTGGCGCAACAACACGGGGCGCATCTGGGGCTGGGAAAACTGTTCGCAGCCCTCGGAGGAGTTCGTCCGCGAGTTCAAGCTGCGCACGATGGACGCCATACGTCGCTACAAGCCCGATCTGCTTTATTTCGACGCCACCGTGCTGCCGTTTTATCCCATCAGCAACGTGGGTCTGGAGATCACTTCCGAGTTTTACAACGAGGGCGAAAAGGTGGTCTTCGGCAAGATTCTCAGCGAGGAGCAGAAGGAGGCCCTCGTGTGGGACGTGGAGCGCGGCGCACCCAACGCCATCATCGAGCGCCCCTGGCAGTGCTGCAACTGTCTGGGCAACTGGCACTACAACACCGAGTTCTACGAGAAGGGCTGGTATAAGAGCGCCCACACCGTGGCCAAGCTGCTGATGGACATCGTCTCCAAAAACGGCAACATGCTGCTCTCGGTGCCCCTGCGCGCCGACGGCACGCCCGACGAGAAGGAGCTGGCCATCCTGCGTGAGTTCGGCGCTTGGATGAAGGTGCACAAAGAGGCCATCGTGGGCACCCGTCCCTGGTGCAAATTCGGCGAAGGTCCCATTGCCGGGCAGGACATCAAGATCAACGACCAGGGCTTCAACGACGGCAACTACATCAAGGCCGGTAGCGAGGAGGTGCGCTTCACCACCAAGGGCGACATCCTCTACGCCGCGTTCTTGGCTTGGCCCGAAGGCAGCCGCGAGGTGTGCATCCGCTCTCTGGCTAAAGGCAGTGTGTGGCGCGCGCGTCCCGTCAAGAGTGTTGAGCTCCTGGGCTTCGGCCGTCTGAAGTTCACTCAGACCTCACGCGGACTCCGTGTGGTGCTTCCTGCGGAAAATACCAACGCGCTGCTTCCCGTGCTGAAAATCAAATAGTCGATGGCGCCTTGCGGGCGACCAGAGGGGCCACAATGCTCATAAGCAGGAGGCCCGGCCATCCGCCGACAAAGTCCTGAAAGGCATAAGCCGCTCCCGTCAGAGGCCACTCTGCGAGGGCAGCCAGAATCCAAGCTGCGGCAACGGACAGCGCAGCGGCGGGGATGTTGCGTCCCAGCCGGCGGCTGATGAAGCTGGCGCACAGCGAGAGTAGCGTGCCCTTGAGCAGCATGTCGGGCAACATGTCGGCAGCGGGAGCGCCGAAGATGAGCCATCCCAGCAGGGGTGAGAGCAGCGCGGCCGTCAGTCCGACCGTCAGTCCGCAGGCCATTGCGCCGATGAGGGTGAACCAGTAGATGGGCAGGAAGGCGATGCCGCCGCCCGGGATGAGATGAAACAGGTGGGGCAGGGCGATGTTGCCGGCGACGAAGAGCAGGCTGCGAAGCCCCAGTCGGCCCGCGCTCAGAGTGTGTACTTGGTTATTCATTGAACATTATTTCCTATGGGATGAAGACTTTTTCTCCGTTCACGATGTAGAAACGACCCTTTGTGGGCTTTGTCACTTTGCGCCCGCTCAGGTCATAGCAATTGACAGTTGATAATTGACAATTGACAATTGAACTATTATCTCTAACCTCTAACCTCTTACCTCTAACCTCGTTGATGCCCGTCGCTTCCTCCGCGGTGATGATTTCGAAGGGATAGCCCTCCAGCTCGGTATCGGGGCCGACCTGCAGCGCCCGGTTTTCCGTCATCTGCCAGAATTTTGTGCCGGTGGCGGCGTTGAGGGCGGCGTAGTTGTAAGGGGCCAGGAAGGTGATGTTGTGGTTGTTGCGGCGCTGAATCAGCGAGCCGCTGCCGGAGATGTATTTCCCCTCGCTGTTCTGTATGGCGTAGTTGGTGCCGCTGGTAGTGACGGTCCATTGCTGCGAGGCGTCGAGCGTCTCGCCGATCATCTTACGGGGCTCAAAGGTGAGCGATGTGCCCGAGGTGAGCAGGAGGCCGCTCTCGCGGTGACGTATGGCATAGGCGCCGGAGAGCTCGCGTGCGGTTTCCTGCACCGTGACGGAGAAGGGGTATTCCCTGGTTTCACCCTTCACGGTGTAACGCAACGTGTGCGCCTGCGTGGCGTCGATAGCGGCCATCGTGTAGGTGAGGCCTTCCGTGCCGTCTTCCCACACGGCCGTGCCGCCGCTCAGCGCCTGGGGCACGTAGAGCGTGAAGCTCACATCGCTGCCGAGGCCCACGGTGACGGAGGCTGTGTCTTCCAGTGTGACGCCGTCCACGGTGATCTGCTGCATGCTCTCACGCACGTCGAGGTGAAACTTGATGGTGGTGCGTTGTCCGCCCTGGCTGACGACTTCGCATTCGAGGTCGCGCGGAGCCGTCACCGAGCTCAGCGTCACGCTGAAGTTCTTCGAGCCGGTGCTCCAGAGGCAGTTGCCGTAGCCCTGCGCGTCCGTCACCGAGAGCGTCACGCTCTTGCCGTAGAACACGGTGGCGCTGGCCGTATCGCTCGTCACGCCGTCCACGGTGATGTGGGGTTTGACGTTGGCTTCGCGGCAGTCTCCCTGTACGGCGATGGAGAAGCACTGCTCGCTCCTGACGCCGCGGGCGTTGGTGTAGCTGACGCGGTAGATTTGCGAACGGTTGGCCTCCACGCTGATGCTGCGTGTGGTCTCGCCGGTGCTCCATTGCCACAGCCCCGTGTCGCTCTCTCCCGAGGGCAGGTTGGCCTTCATGGTGACAACGGTGCCTTTGGCCAGAGCGCGCGAGGCTTCCGCGGTGGTCTGATAGGTGTTCACCAGGCCGCCGGCGTCGTTGCGCCGGTACGTCTTGCCGCCGTACGTGATTTCGGGCGTGAGCTCCGTGGGGCGCTCTTCGGGCGTGGCCGTGTGGTCGCGATAGTTCATCAGCACGCTGTAGCCCAGATGGTCGTATCCGCCGCTGGTGGCGCCGGCGCCGCCGCCGTCAATGCCCACCTCTTCGGCACACCATTCGGAGTAGGGCATCCTGACGCCCTTTACGCCTTCGTAGTGGCCGATCACGGTGCCCCAATAGGGGCGCAGCTGTGCCCCCAGAGCGGGTGCGGTCATGAGCCACGAGCGGGAGTCGGTCCAGTAGTAGCCGTTGGTGTAGTAGTGGTAGTTGGTCCAGGGCAGGTTTTCGACGTTCTGACACTGTGCAGCCACGTATTCTATGCCGGCGGCGATGCGGTGGTCCATCCACGAGAAGAGGTCGTCGCCCTGGTTCCATCCCTGATGGGCGATGTCCACGGCCAGGCCCAGCGCCATGGCGGCGTGGCCGGTGTCGCGTCCGCTCTCGTTGGTCTGACCCACTTTGCCGTAGGCGCCCGTCTCGCCGTCCCATTCGGCGGTTGTCACGACGAGGTTGCCCCAGAACTCCGTGAGGCCGTCGCTGAGGATGGGCACGTCGGTGCGCGGATCTTTGAAGGTGCCCACCTGGTCGTATTTGATGAATGAGAGGCCCTGGTTGTAGATGAACACGTCGTCGCAGAGTACGCCGATGGAGATGACGCAGAGCGCGTTGCACAGGCCCCAGTTGCTCCAGTAGTGTCCGGGCGCCTGCCACCATTTGCCGACGTTCTCCCACGTGCCGTTTCTGTTGCGCAGAAAACCTATGGCGCCGGGATACCACACGTCGAGCATCCAGCGGCAGAATTCCTCGAAGTCCTCCCGGGCCCATCCCTCGTAGTCGCGCATGAGCTCTGCGGCCTGGGCGAACTCGTAGCCGTAGAGGCCGCGTGCCAGACACTGGTCGGAGTTGCCGGTGACGGTTTTCGTGGTGCGGGCCCACGCCATCAGCACGTCCACGGCATGTTTGGCGCAGGCCGTGTTGCCGTCGATTTTCCAGCGCAGCGCGTTCTGATAGGCGATGGCGGCGCCGCGTGCGGCGTTGATGTAGTTCTCTCCCACGCCGCCCCCGCGCACGATGGTCTCGGAGGGGTAGGTGGCGGCGGAAGCTTGGGCGTAGGCGGCAGTGCGCAGCACGTTGAGGGCTGCCGTCACGGTCTCGTCGCCGGCGGCCAACAGGGCTTTGATGCGCTCGAAATCGGCCTGTGTGTGGAGTCCGCCCGGATGCCGGAATCCGCGATTCGTGTCATAACGCTCCTGTGCTCCCGCCGTCATCACGGCAATGACGCACGCTAAAATGAATATCAGACGATTAATCATTGAACATTGAACATTGAACATTGACCATTGACCATTCTTCACTCTTCACTCTTCACTCAAACTGCCATCCCCTGAACTTCCGTCCGCTGCCTTCAAGCTCCGCGCCGATGTAGAAGCCCACGCCGGTGGGTTGGTTGTAAGCGACGTTCTGCGCCGTCACCGAGGCGCGGTAAACGGGGTCGTGCAGGAAGCAGTGGAAACGGTAGGGCGTCGGCAGCGGTGTGATGTAGATGCGCAGGAAGTTGTTGTCTGCCGTGCGTGTCACCACCTCTTCGCGCCAGTCGCCCAGGATGTCGCAGCAGAGTGCGGGGTTCGACTTCGTGCCGTTGTTGAACTGACAGCCCTCCATCCTGAGCAACGTCTCGCAGCGCACGCCGGAGTTGGGGTTGAGGGTCAGCTCCAACTTGGCTTCGGGGTCGGCTTCGCCTTCTGCGGCCTGTGTGCCCTTCGGGCGGCGGTATTTGCTCACCGTCTCGTGGTCGAGCAGCTCGCGGCAGAGGTCGCCGTCCCACCAGAGGGCGAAGTTAATGCTGACGCGCGTCACGGAATCCAGCAGGTTGCCCCGGTAGTCGCGTATGCCTTTGGTGTTTGAGGCCCACATCTCCCATCCCGGGTTCTCGGGATCGATGTCGGCGGCCAGTCCGCGCCCCACGTCATCGTTGTGGGGCAGCATCCAGAGGATCTGTCCGGTCTGAGCGTCACGGAACTCGCTATAGTATTTGTCTTCGTGCACGTCCCACAGATAGAGGTGCTCCGAGAGGGGCAGCATGGGACACAGGTGCATGGCGTCGCCGTGACCCAGACGGGTGTTGTAGTAGCCTGTGCCGTCGTCGTCCACGCACATCGAGCCGTAGGTGATCTCGTCGCGTCCGTCGCCGTCGATGTCGGCCACGCGCAGGTTATGGTTACCCTGTCCGGCGTATTCGGCCCACTGGGGCTGTGCGGTGTCAAACACCCAGCGCTGCTTCAGCTTCTTGCCGTCCCAGTCCCATGCGGCCAGCACGCTGCGTGTGTAGTATCCGCGACACATCACCACCGAGGGGTGAACGCCGTCCAGATAGGCCACGCAGGCCAGATAGCGCTCCGAGCGGTTGGCGTAGTTGTCGCCCCAGGCTCTGAGCTCGCCCTGAGCGGGCACGTAGTCCACGGTGGCGAGGGCTTTGCCCGTCCGGCCTTCAAACACGGTGAGGTATTCCGGACCGCCCTTGATGAAGCCGCCGCGTCGTCCCTTCTGGTCCTGGCGGAAGCGCTCCGAGGGGTAGCGGTTGGCGTTGTAGTGTGTCTCGCCGTTGTCGCCCATCCCCACGCGATAGTCGGCTTTAGCATCGCCGATCACGCGTCCCGTGCCGTCCACAGTGCCGTCGGCGGTCTTCACCACCAGCTCGGCCCTGCCGTCGCCATCGAGGTCGTAGGCCATCATCTGGGTGTAGTGGGCGCCGCTGCGTATGTTGCGGCCCAGGGCGATGCGCCAGAGGCGGTTCTGCCCGTCCTTACCCTTCTTGCCGTCCAGGCGGTAGGCGTCGATATAGGTCTGGTTGGTCACACCGCTCTGCGAGTTGTCGCGCGAGTTGGAGGGGTCCCATTTCAGAATGAGCTCCATCTCGCCGTCGCCGTCGAGGTCGGCCATCGTGGCGTCGTTGGCGTTGTAGGTCACGGGCTTTCCGTCGTAGCCCTCTTCCGCAGCGGGGCGGTCGAGGGGGATGGAGAGATAGCCTATGGGCGCTCCGGCCTCTACGGTCCAGCTGCCCTGCGCCTTGCCTCCTGCGGGGCGCACGCTGTAGGTGGCGCTTTGACTCACGGGGTTGGCGTCCACGAAGGTGGTGGACTCTCGTGCGCCGCGCCGGCCGACGACTTCGCCGTTGCGCAGGATTTCAAATTCGATGCCTTCGGGGTCGCTCTCGAGGTAGCGCCACGAGACGAGCACGTGGCTCTCGTCGCTGCGCACGGCCACGACGCCGCGCCCCAGCTTCTCGCGTTGCATCTTGTCGAGATTGTAGGCGGTCTGTGCTGTTGCCGTGAGGCCTATGATACATAGGATTGTGGTGATAAAGAGGTGTTTCATGGTGAGAAAAATTATGTTTTTCGTCTGCAAAGTTACGAAATAAAGGTTAAAGGTTAGAGGTTAGAGGTTAGAGAAATTGGCTTAACTCTTCATTTTTCATTTTAAATAGAAAAAAGAGCTGCCAAATAACTCTGGCAGCCCTCATGTTATCTTTTCTGTCTTTATGCTTAGCGGATGAAGAGCAGTTCGCGATACTTGGGCAGGGGCCACAGACGGTCGTCCACAATCAGCTCGAGCTTGTCAATCTGACGGCGGATGCTGTCCAGCATCGGAGCCACGGTGTCGTGGTAGGCCACAGCCTTGGCGCGTTCGCCCTCTATCTTGTTCGCTACTTTGCGTGCATTGACCAGGGCCTCCACCTGCGTCTCAATTTCGGCGGTGCGCAGGGCAATCTCCTCGATGAGCTTGAGGTTGCGGGCACTGAGCTTTTCGGCTTTGTCCTTGGGGAAGACGTCGCGCATGTTCTCCACGTTGTTGAGCAGCTGGCTCTGATAGTGGGTGGCCACGGGGATAATGTGGTTCATGGAGAGGTCGCCGAGCACGCGGGCCTCAATCTGAATCTTTTTGGTGTAGGTCTCCCACTTCACCTCGTTGCGGGCCTCCAACTCCTTGTGGCTCATCACGCCGAGGCTCTCAAACATGCGGACGCTTTCTTCGTCCAGATAACGGTCGAAGATGACGGGACACGAGGTTTCGGTGTCGAGGCCGCGGCGGGCGGCCTCAGCCTTCCACTCGTCGCTGTAGCCGTTGCCGTCGAAGCGGATGGGCTTGCAGGTCTTGATGTCCTCGCGCAGCACATCGATGATGGCATGGTAGGTGGCGCTGTGGCCGGTGCCCGATAACTGCTTTTCGAGGTCGGGAATGCGGGCGTCCACACGCTGCTTGAAGTCGGCCAGAGCTTCGGCCACGGCGCTGTTGAGCGCAGTCATGGCCGAGGCGCAGTTGGCCTCGGAGCCCACGGCACGGAATTCGAAGCGGTTGCCCGTGAAGGCAAAGGGCGAGGTGCGGTTGCGGTCGGTGTTGTCAATCAGCAGTTCGGGAATCTCGGGGATGTCGAGCTTCATGCCCTGCTTGCCGTCCATGGTGAAGAGGTTGTCGCGGTCGGCCTTCTCAATGTGGTCGAGCAGTTCGGAGAGCTGCTTGCCGAGGAAGCTGCTGATGATGGCTGGAGGCGCCTCGTTGGCGCCGAGACGGTGGGCGTTGGTGGCCGACATGATGCTGGCCTTGAGCAGCCCGTTGTGGCGATAGACGCCCATCAGGGTTTCCACGATGAAGACGGCGAAACGGAGGTTCTGCTCAGCGGTTTTGCCGGGCGCATGAAGCAGCACGCCGGTGTCGGTGGACAGACTCCAGTTGTTGTGCTTGCCGCTGCCGTTGATGCCGGCGAAGGGCTTCTCGTGGAGCAGCACGCGGAAGCCGTGCTTGCGGGCTACGCGGCGCATCACCGACATAAGGAGCATGTTGTGGTCCACGGCCAGATTGGTTTCCTCGAAAATGGGTGCCAACTCAAACTGGTTGGGGGCCACCTCGTTGTGGCGTGTCTTCACGGGAATACCCAGCTCCAGAGCCTGAATTTCCAGTTCGCGCATGAAGGCGGCCACACGCTCGGGGATGGCGCCGAAATAGTGATCGTCCATCTGCTGGTTTTTGGCGGAGTCGTGGCCCATGAGGGTGCGACCGGTGAGCAGCAGGTCGGGGCGCACGGCATAAAGTCCTTCGTCCACGAGGAAATACTCCTGCTCCCAACCCAGGTTGCTGCACACCTTCTTCACGGCAGGGTCGAAGTAATGGCAAACTTCCGTAGCAGCCACGTTGACGGCATGAAGCGCACGCAACAGCGGAGCCTTGTAGTCCAGAGCCTCGCCGGAGTAGGAGATAAACACAGTGGGAATGATCAGCGTGTCGTCGATGATGAAGACGGGAGAGGTGGGGTCCCAGGCGGAGTAGCCGCGAGCCTCGAAGGTGGAGCGGATGCCGCCCGAGGGGAAGGAGGAGGCGTCGGGCTCCTGCTGCACAAGCAGTTTGCCGGAGAAGTCCTCGATCATGCCGCCTTTGCCGTCGTGCTCAATGAAAGAATCGTGTTTCTCGGCCGTGCCCTCGGTGAGGGGCTGGAACCAGTGGGTGTAGTGGGTAACACCGTTCTCGCGTGCCCACTGTATCATGCCGGCTGCCACACCGTCGGCCACGGCGCGGTCGAGACGGGCACCGTTGTCGATGACGTCCACCATCTTCTGGTAGATGTCCTTAGGTAGGTATTTATACATCTTTTCGCGGTTGAAGACCTTCTTGCCGAAATATTCGCAGGGTCGTTCGACCGGACTTTGCACTTCGAGGGGCTTTTTCTTGAATGCCTCTCCTACCACTTGAAATCTGAGTTCGTTAGCCATAATTGTGATGATTAAGGGTTGTGTGTGATTATTTTTTCAAAAATTCGTCCACCTTAG
>X369_Koala__coassemble_35_pt1 | contig 34728 bp, 27 predicted proteins | sample X369_Koala__metabat2_high_PE_008 | metagenome-assembled genome bin X369_Koala | reverse complement strand
AGAACACACACTGCACCCTCACCCCGAACGAGCGCATCGGCTTCTGCTTTCCCGTGCACGGATGGCAGCCGCCCCGCCTGGTAAGAAACTTCATTCGCCGTCTCACCTTTTCTTCCGAACAGCCGCTCGCCTCGCACTACTGCTACGCCCTCGTCACCTGTGGCGACAGCATCGGACTAACCATGGAAATGCTCAACGAAGATCTTGAGAAAAAGGGGCTGCACGCCTCCAGTACCTTCTCACTGGTGATGCCGGAAAGCTACGTCTGCCTGCCTTTCATGTACACCGACACGCCGCAGCGGGAAAAAGAAAAAATCGAACAGGCGACCCGGGATTTGAACGCATACACACGCCTCATCACAGAACGCCGGAAAAACGAGCACCACACCAAGCGCGGCTTCATGCCCTGGGTGCTCTCACACGTCATCGGCGCCTATTTCAACAGCCGTATGATCTCCGACCGCAAATTCACCGTGGACGCGGCAGACTGCATCCACTGCGGTCTGTGCGCCAAAGTGTGTCCGACAGGAGATATCCGGATGACAGACAACGGTGACGGCGCATCTACGCCGGAATGGCAGCACAACGGACGCTGCACCTGTTGCCTCTCCTGCTACCACCACTGTCCGCGCCACGCCATCAACTACGGCAGCATCACCCGGCGACGCGGCCAATACTATTTCGGGCACCCGCAATAAATGCAGATGCCCGATTTGTATTTACAAAAAGAAACCTGAAAATCAGCCCAACATCTCCTCGATATCCTGCTCCATCTTGGCTGGCGTCGTGGTGGGAGCATAGCGCTTGACGGTCTCGCCGTCGCGCGAGACGAGGAATTTCGTGAAGTTCCATTTGATGTCGCTATCCTTCTCCACACTCTTGCTGAGGGTCTTGAAGAGCGCCTTGGCTGCCTTGGCCTTCAGGCCGGAGTACTCTTCCGTGGGAGCCTGAGACTTCAAATACTCGAAAATGGGTTCGGCGTCGGCTCCGTTGACATCGGTTTTCTTCATAATCTGAAACGACACACCGTAGTTCAGCTGACAAAACTCCTCAATCTGACCGTCGGAGCCGGGATCCTGCTCCTTGAACTGGTTGCAGGGGAAACCGATGACCACCAGGCCGCGGTCCTTATACTTTTTGTTGAGCTCCTCCAATCCTGCAAACTGCGGTGTGAAGCCACACTTGCTGGCCGTGTTGACAATGAGCAACACCTTGCCGCGGAATTGCGCGAAATCCAACTCTTTGCCCTTACTCGTCAGGGCCTTGAAATCATAAATCTGTGTCATAACAAAGTATGCTCAGATGTTAATACTCATCCTCGTTGAAGAGGAAGTCCTCCTTCGTGGGGTAATCCGGCCAGAGATCTTCGATGTTTTCGTAGATTTCACCCTCATCCTCCATCTCCTCGAGATTCTCAATCACCTCAAGGGGGGCTCCGCTACGTACGGCGTAGTCGATAAGCTCTTCACGGGTTGCAGGCCAAGGAGCATCCTCAAGCTTAGAGGCCAATTCCAATGTCCAATACATAATGTTTGTGCTTTTCTATGAATAATTTATGTTAATTATATACCGATAAGAAATGTCTACCAATTGACAATATAGTTTTGTTTGGTCAACTCCGGATTGAACAGGGCGATGCCCAAGTCGTAGAGATCGAAGGTAATTCGCGTGCGTGCGTCCTTCTTAATACGCTGCCAGGCCACCAAGTTGTCCTGCAGATGGTCCAACACCAGCATGGCATCCGGCGTAAGCTGCAGAGCCACTTCACTGCTCCACGACATCGCGTGAATGAAAGGACGCTCTCCGCACCAATTCTTGAGGCGAAAGAGCAAACGCTCGCGCTTGCGCATCACCATACGCTGCCAGCAATTGCCTTTGACTTTCTTCTCAATCTCATCATAGGCATAATAGTGGTTGCTCTCATAGATGACATCGCGCAGAAAGTTGTAGGCATATGGGGAATGCACGCCGTAGCCCTTGCGATGGCGAAAACGCCGAAGCCATATAAGCGGATGATGAATCACGACACTGCGGTATTATGAGGTTGGAGCGGCAGTCCGCAATGAGGGCAATAGTTCATGTCATCGGTAATCGGCGAGCCGCACTCCGGACATTTCGGACCGATGGCATCAAAGATATGACGATCATGAACGAACTGGGCGGAAACAATACCCGTCGGGACAGCCATGATGGTATAGCCCAGAAGCATCACCAACATGGAGAGCATACGCCCAAGATGTGTCACGGGAGCAATATCACCGTAGCCCACCGTGGTCATTGTCACCACTGCCCAATAGATGCTGGAGGGAATGTCGTGGAACTGAGTGTTCGGCTGGCTGCCCTCTATCATAAACATCAGGGTTCCGAGCGAAATAACCATGATGACAACGAAGAGGAAAAACACCATAATCTTGCGCGAAGACAACATCAGCGAACGCATCAGGCGATCACCCTCCTCGAGGAAAGAGAAGAGCTTGAAGACGCGGAACACGCGAATGAGACGGAACGTACGCACAATCATCAGATAGCGCACAGGACCGAAGAACCATCCGATGTAGAGCGGCAATGTGGCTAATAGGTCCACAATGCCAAAGAAAGAGAAGATGTAGCGACGCGGCTCTCGAGAACACCAGACACGGCACAAATACTCCAAGGTGAAAAAGAAGGTGAAGACATACTCCAACACCTCAAACACCTTCTTGGCCAAAGGCGACAGGCCCTGCATGCTCTCCACAATCACCAGAAGGATGGAAAGCACGATGGCCCACAACAGCAAGACGTCGAAGAGCTTGCCAGCCGGAGTGTCACTGTAGAAGATGATGCGATAGACGCGCGCCTTCAATCTCCTCAAGTGCTCCTCGTTTTCCGCCTTAAAGTACTCGACCAACCTCATTCCCCGTTACTGGAAGGAATAGACGACGTCCATGATCTTCTTGCCTATCTCGTCGGCTGCCTCCATCGTGGAAGCCTCGGAATAGACACGGACGATCGGCTCCGTATTCGATTTGCGCAAATGCACCCAACGGTCGGGGAAGTCAATCTTCACACCGTCGATGTCGGTGACGCTGACACCGGGTTCGCTCTCGTACATGGATTTCACCTTACGCAGAATAGCATCCACATCCGTGTCGGGCGTGAGGTCTATGCGGTTTTTGGCAATCTGATAGGGCGGATACGTGGCACGCAACTCGCTGGTCTTCATGCCGCGCTTGGCCAAATATGTCAGGATGAGTGCAATGCCCACAAGAGCGTCGCGGCCGCTATGGGCGGCGGGATAAATAACACCGCCGTTGCCCTCACCGCCGATGACGGCATGGGTCTCCTTCATCTTCGTCACCACATTGACCTCGCCGACGGCAGCAGCCGTATAGCGACAGCCAGGGAAACGCTCCGTGACATCTCTCAACGCGCGTGTAGAAGAAAGGTTGGACACCGTGTTGCCGGGCGTATGCTGCAGGATGTAATCGGCAACAGTAACCAGCGTGTACTCCTCGCCGTACATGGTGCCGTCTTCACAGAACAAAGCCAGGCGGTCCACATCGGGATCCACGACGAAGCCGATATCCTGACCGCCCTTTTGCATCAGAGCCTTGATGTCGCCCAGGTTTTTCTCCAAGGGCTCGGGATTGTGCTGGAAATCGCCGGTAGGCTCCGTGTAAAGGCCGGTGACATGGCGCACACCGAGTTGCTCAAACAACTTGGGCAGGATGATGCCGCCCACTGAGTTGACGGCATCGAAAGCCACATGAAAGTCGGCTTTCTTGATGGCCTCCACATCGACCAGATCCAGATTGAGCACCATGTCAATATGCTTCTGGTCGTAACTGTTGTCCTCGCGGTAGTGGCCCAAATGATCGACATCGGCATAAGTGAAGTCTTCCGCCTCTGCAATGCGTAGCACTTCCTCACCTTCCTTCTTGTTCAGGAACTCACCCTCGTTGTTGAGCAACTTCAGGGCATTCCACTGGCGGGGATTGTGAGACGCTGTGAGAATGATGCCGCCGTCGGCACCCTCCATCGTGACAGCCACCTCTGTAGTGGGCGTGGAAGCAAAGCCGATGTTGACCACATCGAAGCCCATGCCCATCAAAGTGCCGCATACCACATTCTTCACCATTTCTCCGGAAATACGGGCATCGCGACCGACCACAATCTTATTGGAGCCGTCGGGGCGGGTGCGACGTATGAGCGTGGCATAAGCCGAGGTGAATTTAACTATGTCGAGCGGATTTAAAGTGTCACCCGCAGCACCTCCAATGGTGCCGCGGATGCCGGAAATAGACTTAATTAAAGTCATAAAGCAAAAGGGTTTGGAATAATTTACTTGTTAGCAATGATTACAATGAAATTCTTGGCTGGAACAGTGAGATTGATGCTCGTGCCGTCGGCCTTAATCACACTCTCTTGGGGCGTGATGGCATTGGGGTTGTCCACCGTGTTCTCCAAATCGTAGTCGGAGAGGTCGAGTGTGATGGCCTTCACGGCACCAATCTTCTTCACACCCTTAAGGTCAATGCGTACGCTCTCTGCCTTCTCCTGAGTGTTGACCACCTTCACAATGTACTCACCCTTTTTGCTGTCGAGGCAAGCCTGAGCGAAGACGCCGTCTTCACCCTTGGGCGTGGGGTTGGAAAGAGACGTTGTAAGCACGTTGGTGCCCTTGTTCTGAGAGAAAAGGGCCTGCACCCAGTAAGAGGCAGTGCGAGCCGAACGCAGGTTGTCGTACCAGATGGCATCGGGACGCCACTGCCATCCCTTCACGTGAGCAAAGAGAGGAGCGTAGGTGGCCATGTGCACCACGTCGGCATTCTTCTCAAGATTCAGCATGAAGGCAGCTTCATAAATCGAAGCGCCGGCATGGTTGTACTTCTTGCCCTTGTCGTGGCAGGCATACTCACCGGCAAAAACCTTCGGACCCTTGCGGTCGTACTCATCGTAGCGGTTCATCTGATTCTTAAACCAGTCAATGTTGCGGTAGAAGTGCTCGTCTACGAGGTCGGCTTTTTGCTCCTTCATGGCCTCCCAACCGATGTCGAAGTTGTGACCCTCAGAATCGGGGCCGGAAGTGCCGATAATCTTAATCTCGGGATGAGCCTTGCGGACGGCGTCGGAGACAATCTTCACACGCTTGAAATAGGGATCTGCCCACTGCTCGTTGCCGATGCCGAGGAACTTGAGGTTGAAGGGAGCGGGGTGGCCCATCTCTGCACGCAGCTTACCCCACTTGGTGTTGACGTCGCCGTTGGCAAACTCGATGAGGTCATTGCAGTCGTCAATAAAGGGCTTCAAACCGGCTTCCGTAGCGGGGGCGTGGGCATCATCTCCGTTTTGGAATTGGCACACCATGCCGACATTGAGCACGGGAAGAGGCTCGGCGCCGATCTCCTCCGAAAGCAGGAAATACTCATAGAATCCGAGACCGTAGGACTGGAAATAGTCAGGATAATAGCGATAGGTGAAGGTGGACTCCCAACGGTTCTTGTTGAGCGGGCGGTTCTCCACCGGGCCTACAGTGTTCTTCCACTGATAGCGGGTGTCCATCGTGGCGCCTTCCACAATGCAGCCGCCGGGGAAGCGGAACACACCGGGACGCATGTCGTAAAGCGCCTGAGCCAAGTCCTTACGCATGCCGTTTTCATGCCCCATCCAAGTGTCTACAGGGAAAAGAGAAATATGCTCCACATCCATCACTCCGTCGCCATTGCGGCCCCTCTCCGAGCAGAGGAAGAGACGCAGATTGGCATCCTGCATGGTGCGGGGAGACTTGAGTACAACGGAATATTTCTTCCAGTCGGAAGAGGTCACCTTGATGTCCTTGGACACGAACTCCTGGTGCTCCTCCAGACCGTATTCGTTAATCAGCTGAACACGCAGCGTCTGAGCCTTGCCCCCGGGAACACGGGCCCACACACTGAAACGATACTCAGCATCACGCTTCAGACCGATGCCGAAGAAGCCCTCGTTCTGAAGACCGGTCCACATATCGTTGTGGCCGGCGCAGGAGAGACGTACGTAATGAGGATTCTTGTCGAACGGGCCGTCGTTCTTCACCTCTACCTTACCGAAAGCCTGCCAACCCATGAGGTGGTCGGGAGAGAATTCAAAAGAACGGTTTTTCAGCAGCTCGCCGTAAAGACCGCCGTCAGCGGCATAGTTGATATCCTCAAAGAAGATACCGTACATCGTGGGCTGAATCACACTGCCGGGCTTGGCGGCCTCAACAGTCACAACATTGTCCTGAGCCGCAAGGGGCATAGCTACAGAAAAGGCTGCACAAAGAAGGATTTTCTTTAATTTCATGATATGTATTTTAATGTTTATGTGTCTACAACGTCCCAAATATATAAAAAAGTTGAGAGTTGCCGCCAACGCTTCAGAAGATTTTTTTGAAAATAAGCGTTTTTTTTGTATTTTTGCACACGAAATGCAAGTAGAAGACCGTTTGAAGCGCCTCGTGAGCGGGCAACGCATGCCCCAAGCTCTCCTCTTGGCCGGCAGCAACAACAGTGATGCACTGGCCATGGGTTTGAGGCTTGCCCGTGCGCTCCTGTGCGAGAAACAGAACGGGGAAATCTGCGAGGACTGCCCCGAATGCCACATGAGCCGTGAATGGGCCCATCCCGACCTGCATTTCACATTGCCCATCTACAAAAAAAACACCAGCGACCACCCTACCACCGACCCGTGGCTGCCGCTTTGGAGAGACTTGTTGAAAGAGAACGGCTGCCCAAAGTTGGAAGACTGGATGGGCAAAATCAAAGCTGAGAACCAACAGCTTACCATCTACGTCAACGAAAGCGACCTCCTGCAACAGAAACTGCAGTTGCACGCCTCAAGAGGCGGAAGGCGCGTGGTGCTCATCTGGCTCCCGGAAAGGCTGATGGAGCAAGCGGCCAACAAGTTGCTCAAACTGATTGAAGAACCTCCTGCAAAGACACACTTCATCCTGGTCACGGAGGAGCCGGAAAAAGTGCTCGGCACCATTCAGAGCCGCTGCCAAAGGATTGATGTACCTGATCGGGAGCAACGCATCGGCAGCGAAGAAGAGCGCCTCTTTTTTGATCTGTTCGTACAGCTGATGCGCTTGGCCTACGGACGAAAAATACGCGAACTGAGAGCATGGAGCGAAACAGCCTCCCGTCTGGGAAGGGAAAAGCAATGCCGAATGCTCTCCTATTTCCAGCATCTGCTCAGAGACAACTTCATCTACAATCTGAAACAGCCGGAGATGATTTCGCTCACGGAAGAGGAGAATCAGTTCAGTGGAAAATTTGCGCGTTTCATCAACGAAAACAATATCATCCCCATCGCGGAAGAAACCGACCGCGCACAGCGGGACATCACCCAGAACGTGAATGCCAGAATGGTGTTCTTCGACTACGCCCTGCACATCATCGTTCTGCTAATACAATAAACAATTAAACCTCATGAGCGAAGAACTGACATATAAAAGCGGCGCCGGACGGGGGCTCTCGGGAAAAGGTTGGCACGTGGGGCATTATTGCCAGCACAATGTCTTTGACTACCTGGCCGACCTGCCGGACAACCAGGAGGTAACGGATCTGGTGGAAGTCCAGTTCAAGAACACCCGCAAGGGATATTACCACAACATCAATCACCTGGAAATCAAAAAAGGTGACTGTGTCGCCGTAGAAGCCTCTCCCGGACACGACATCGGCATTGTCACGCTGACAGGCAGACTGGCCGAGATGCAGATGCTCAAAGCCCGCCTCAAGAGCGAAGACGAAATCAAACGCCTCTACCGCATCGCCACGGACGCCGACCTCGAAAAATATGAGGCCGCAAAAAAGCGTGAGCACAAGACCATGATCGAGTCCCGCCAATACGCCAAAGACCTGGGACTGGAAATGAAGATCGGCGACGTGGAATATCAGGGCGACGGCGGAAAAGCCATCTTCTACTATATTGCCGAAGGCCGCGTGGATTTCCGCCAACTTATCAAAGTGCTGGCTGAAGCCTTTCACGTGCGCATCGAGATGAAGCAAATCGGCGCACGTCAGGAAGCCGGCCGCATCGGCGGATTCGGCCCCTGCGGCAGAGAATTGTGCTGCGCCACCTGGATGAAGAACTTCCAGAGCGTGGGCACCGCAGCTGCGCGCTTCCAGGACCTCACCCTCAATTCACAAAAGCTGGCCGGACAATGTGCCAAGCTCAAATGCTGCATGAATTACGAGGTGGATCAGTATATGGAAGCCTCCCGCAAGCTGCCTCCAAAAGACGCCGTGCTCAGCACTCAGGACGGTGACTTCTACTGGTTCAAAGCGGACATCCTTGCCGAAAAGGTCAGTTACTCGAGTGACAAGCGTCTGGCCGCCAATGTGACCACCATTCCGGCAGAGAGGGCGTGGGAAATTATCAATATGAACAAACAGGGCGAAAAGCCCCGTTCGTTGGAGAAAGACGGCAAGAGTGTTGCGCCCAAGCCCGTAGATTTGGCTACTCAGGAAGATTTGCACCGTTTCGACGACGTGCTCAAGAGCAAGCGAAAGAAAAAGAAGAAGAAAAAACATGGCTCGGGTCAGAACAATACCAACTCTAATACTCACCCTGACACTGGCGCTCAGTAGTTGCCGCGAGGGCCTGCGCTACCACCGTTTCTGCAACCTGCCCCAAGAGGGGTGGAGTCATCGCGACACGCTTTCCTTTGTGCCCGACAGCGACAGCATTCGTGGCGACAACCGGTTTTGGATAGAAGTGCGGCTTGACTGCGACTTCCCTTATGCCGCACTGCCACTCACGGTGGAGCAACGCGGCGGGCAATGCTCGCAAAGAAAACGTCTGTCCATCCCGCTCAGCAGCGACGGCCGCCGACTCAACGGCAAGGGGCTGAGGCTGCTTCAATACCGTGACGGCCCCTTCGACTTGCTATCCGGCACAAAGGAGGTGCGCATCTGGCACAACGCCGGTTATGTGAAACTTATCGGCATCCGCGACCTGGGGCTGGAAATCAGGCAGGCCCGACCGTAAAATCACTTGTGCTCCGAGCGCCGGCGCCCGGCGTCCATCCTGAGAAAAATAAACAGCAAAAGAGTAAATCCCCACAGGCTGCTACCACCGTAACTGAAAAACGGCAGCGGTATGCCGATGACCGGAGTCAGGCCAAGCACCATACCGACATTTATAAATAGGTGAAAAAGGAATATGCTCAATACACAGTAGCCGTAGACGCGCCCGAAAGTGTAGTATTGATGCTCCGCCAAAACGATAAGCCGTAATATCAGCGCCAAAAACAGCAACAGCACTGCGCTACATCCCAGGAAGCCCTCCTCCTCTCCCACCGTGCAAAAGATGAAGTCCGTGTCCTGCTCTGGAACGTACTTGAGTTTGGTCTGAGTGCCGCGCAGGAAGCCCTTGCCGCGAAGTCCGCCGCTGCCGATGGCAATCTGTGCCTGTATCACATTGTACCCCGCCCCTCTCGGGTCATCCTCCAGACCGAGTAACACTTTGACACGCGTCTGCTGATGGGGCCTCAACACATCACTCAGCACATAGTTCACACTGTAATAGAAGCCCGTACTGATCAGAGTGAAAAGCGCGATGTAGAAATAACGCAATATTTGATCCTTGAAGGACAGAAGTATCAGATAAACGATGTCGGCCACCAGGACAAGGAGCACTATCCAAGAGGCATTGAAAGGCACCACATAGCGGCTGAAGAGTATGGCACAAACAATCACCAAAAGGCCGCTGAAAAAAAGTCGGAAGGAATCGCTCCGGTATTCTCCGTACACCCATAAGAGGAGGGAGGTGAAAACATGGATAAGCGAGAGCACCATGAACTGTCCGGTCATCGTTTGCATCACGCCCCAAAAAGGCACCTCCGCGTAACGGGCACCCACAACAAAATAGGTGACGGCCGCCACACCCGCAAAAAGCACGCTACCCGACATGCCTTCACGGTAGCACATCAGGAAAAATGCCAGATAAACCAATGCACTGCCCGTCTCCTTCTGCATGACAATCAGGCCCATCGGAATGACAAACACCAATGCTGCCATTAATAACTGGGGCCACTTCGAGAGGTTCATCTTGTAGGCGTCAATCAACTTGGCCACACAGAGCGCGGTGGCAAACTTGGCGAATTCGGCCGGCTGCAGCTTCAGGCCGCCGCCCACATCAATCCAGGAGAGACTGCCTTTTGTGTCGTGCGCCAGAAACGGAGTCACCAATAAAAGCGCCATCATGCCTAGATAGGCAATGTAGGACAGCGACTCTACGATATGCTCATCGATGCTCAGCACCACCACCGCCAGGATAAGCGCCGTGGCAATCCACATCAACTGCTTGCCGCTGCGGCTGGCAAAATCGAATATGCTGCCTCCGGCGTCAAAATCATAGCTGGCGCCGCAAACGCTGATCCACCCCAGAGCCATCAGGGCCACGTAGAAAAGAACTGTGATCCAGTCCAGCGATTGCCATATGGAAATCTTTTCCTTACTCATCTTCCGACTGTTTTATGATATGACGCTCCTGGAACGATTGGGCCCGCTCTTCCGAGGCGGCGGAGAGATGCCCGTTGATATACTGCTCCATCATCAGCGCCCCGATGGGCACGCCGTAGGTGGCGCCCCATTCTCCGTTTTCCACATACACACAGATGGCAATCTTCGGGTCGTCCTTCGGAGCAAATCCCATAAAGGCGGAGTGGTCGCGTCCGTGCGGATTCTGCGCCGTACCGGTTTTGCCGCAGACTTCATAGTTCGGCGTTTCGGCTGAACGGCAGGTGCCGCCGGTCACAGCGCGCCGCATGCCCTCCACCACAAAGTCGTAATACATCCGGTCCACCATCGTATAGCGCCGCGTGCGATAAAGCGAATCCAAAGGTTCGTCCTGAATGTGCTTCACCACATGCGGTGTGATAAACCATCCTCTGTTGGCGATGGTGGCGCCGAGGTTGGCAATCTGCAAAGGCGTCAGCGTCACCTCGCCCTGTCCGATGGAAATGCTGATAATGGTCAGTCCGCTCCACGAACCGCGATAAGCTTTGTCGTAGAACGCTGCATTGGGAATCATGCCACGTTTCTCGCCGGGAAGATCCACGCCGAGAGCATATCCGAATCCCATGGATACCATGTAATCCTTCCAACGCGTCATGGCATCCTGCACGGTGGGATACTTGCGGCGGTTACCGAACATGTTGAACAGACCCCAACAGAAATACGCGTTACAGGAAGTCGCGATAGCCGGCTCCAGGGGCAGCGGAGACCCGTGTGCATGGCACCCCACAGTGAGTCCGTGGAAATGGAAGCCTCTTGAACAGGGATAGGCGGTAGAAGGAGAAATGATGCCTTCTTGAAGGAAGGTCAGAGCCTGGCTCGTCTTAAACGTACTGCCAGGTGGATAGGTACCCATGATGGCCCTGTTGAGCAGGGGCTTGTTCATATCCAGGCTGAGCCGCATGTTGTTTTTGCCCCTTTGGCGACCCACCATGATTCTTGGATCATAGGTCGGCGAAGACACCATGCAAAGAATTTCTCCCGTCTTAGGCTCTATGGCCACAATGCCGCCCTTCTTGCCCTCCATCAGCCGCTCGCCGAGCGCCTGCAAATCAGCATCGATAGACAATGTGAGGTTCTTGCCCGGCACGGGCTGTTTGTCATATTTGCCACCCTGATAGTGACCCTTGATGCGCCCTCTGGCGTCGCGCAGGAGGATTTCCTCACCCTTAACACCGCGCAGTTGCTTCTCATACTGCCGCTCAACGCCGAGTTTGCCGATATAGTCACCCATCTTGTAGTAGTCGTCGGACTCTATATCCTTAGGACCGACCTCTCCCACATCACCCAAAATATGGGCTCCGATGGGACGCTCGTATTGCCGGATGGTGCGTTTCTGCACATAAAAACCCGGATAATGGAACAGCTTTTCGCGGAATCCGGAAAACTCCTCTACCGAAAGCTGCGACATGAACAATTGCTGCGTGTAGCGACTGTAACCGGGGTTGCGCCTGGGGTCTTTGATTTCCTCCATACGCTTGATATACCACTCCTTGTTGATGCCCAGATCACGACACATGCTCAACGTGTCCACTCCCATCTGCTCGCTCATCACCACCATGATGTCATAAGCCGGCTGATTGTACACCAAGAGCTGCCCCTTACGGTCGCGTATGGCACCACGGGCAGGATATTGCACCCGATGATAGAAAGCGTTGCTGTCGGCCTGGACGCGAAAATCCTCGCTCATAAGCTGCAGATACAAAAGTCTGCACATATAGACCGCCACAATGCCCACCGTGACGGCTGCCAACACCCACTTCCTGCGCTCGAAGTCAAAGTTTTTTTCTTCTGACATAATCCACCAGAAGGGCTAAGCCGCAAGAGAACAGCAGAGACGAAAGCGCGGAGAGGAACGTACCCCAGACATCAATCATTCTGAAATCTTCCAGGAAAAAGAAAACTGCATGATGCAGCGTGAAAATCGTCACCGCATAGAATACGAACTTCAGCGCCCCCATTGAATCGGGCGAAGGATCCAGGTTATCCGTCAGGTTCTTCCCCATGAGCAGACGCAAAAGCGGACGCTGCATGAAAGCGGCAAAAGTGAGTGCGGAAGCTCCGATGCCGGGAGTGCCTGCAAACATATCCTGTATGAGTCCGACAAGGAAAGCCGTCACCGTCAATTTAACGGGAGAAAGGTCATAAGACGCCCACACTACAATAAGCGGCGTCAGCAGAGGAAGGGCGTAAAGCCCAAGATGGATGTGATTGAGCACCAGCACCTGAACCGCCAGCAACGTCAATATTTCTATACTTTTGCGCAAGATATCCATACCCCTGACCGCATTAATTGTTTTTCACCACCATCACGTCATCCAGTCGCGCCATATCGGTGGACAACTGTACAAACAGACGGAAACTGAGACCGTCGGGTGCAGTGCCTATCCGAATAACACGCCCCACGAAAAGACCCGCCGGGAACACTTGAGAATAGTTACTGGTCTCGATGGCCATCCCCACCCTCACCCGAGCGTGAGGGGGTACGTCGTCCATCGTGGACACCAGCATGTTGCCGCCCTGCCAGTGAAGATAACCGATATAGCCCGAGCCGCGGATGCGGCAGGTGATGTTGCTCTGTGAGTTGAGAATACTCATCACTTCGGCATGATGCGGAGTCACCCGAGTCACAATGCCGACGATGCCTGTGCCGCAAACCACACCCATGCCTTCGGCCACACCGTCGTCTTTGCCCCGATCAATGGTCAACGTATTGTCCAAGCTGCGTATACTCCGCCCAATCACCTTGGCCGAAATCAAATCACACCTGCGCAAACTGTCCGCCATCATGCGTTCGGTCTCCGTGCTGTCGTGACTCAAGCGGGCCAGGGCAGCACGAAGATCGGCAATCTGCTTCTGCATGATCACGTTGCGCTCGGTCAACTCTCTGTTGACCTCCGGCATGTAAGCGTAGCGCAACAGCTTCCTCTCCATGCCCTGCACACCTGCCACCACTACATTAGCCTGCGTAAAGAACACGCTGCCCTGATAGTGGTTGCCGCGCACGACCAGCGTCAGACTCACTCCTTCCAGCAGGAGGAATACAAGCCAATGGACTTTCCTGACAAGAAAGGTGATTACTGCTCTCAACTACATCAAGAAGGGGAAGTGATTGATATTCTTGAGCACCACACCAGTGCCTTTCACCACGCTGTGGAGCGGGTCTTCGGCCACATGGAATGGAATATTGAGCTTATCCTGGAAACGCTTGCTCAAACCACGCAAGAGCGCACCGCCGCCGGTCAGCCAAATGCCGTTGTGGACGATATCGGCGTAAAGCTCTGGCGGCGTGTCTTCAAGAGCAGCCAGAATGGCCGTCTCAATCTTGGCGATAGTCTTCTCCAGACAGCGGGCCACCTCCTGATAAGTGACGCTGACCTCCATGGGAAGCGCAGTAATCTTGTTAGGACCATAAACCACATAGTCTTCAGGAGCTTCATCGCCCAACTCGGAGAGGGCGCTGCCCACATGAATCTTGATGCGCTCAGCCATACGTTCGCTGACGCGCACATTGTGCTGACGCGACATGTATTCCTGAATATCTTCGGTGAACTCGTCGCCGGCGATACGCAGGCTCTTGTCCGTCACAATGCCACCCAAAGAAATCACGGCAACCTCCGTAGAACCGCCACCGATATCCACGACCATATTGCCCTCCGGCGCCAGGACGTCGAGTCCGATGCCGATGGCTGCTGCCATGGGTTCGTAGATCAGGTATATCTCACGGCCGCCGGCACGCTCGGCGCTGTCGCGCACGGCGCGCAACTCCACTTCCGTCGAACCGCTGGGTACACCGATGACCATACGCAGCGAGGGCGTGAACAGGTGGCGCCCCGTGTCGGCCATTTTCAGCAGGCCGCGCATCATCAGCTCACAGGCGTTGAAGTCGGCAATCACGCCGTCGCGCAGCGGACGTACCGTGCGAATGTTCGGATTGACCTTCTCATACATCATCTTGGCCATTTCGCCCACGGCCAGCATGGCGCCCGAGTGACGGTCCATAGCCACTACGCTGGGCTGGTCCACCACAATGTGTCCGTCGCTGATAATGACGGTGTTTGCGGTGCCGAGGTCCATCGAGACCTCCTTGGTAAAACTGAAGAATCCCATATCTGTCTTTTTACCTCCTAGTTGTCTTTACTTTGCAAAATAGGCATGAATGGCCGTGTCGTAATGGCTGCTGACACCGAAAGCCTGCCCCGCAAACCACTTGCGGTCCTCAATGTCGCTCTCGCCGCCCTTCTTCCTGAGCAGATCCAAAAGAGGAGCGTATTCGGCCTTGGAGGGCACGATGATGACATCCTTGAAGTTCTTGGCACCGGCACGGATAAGAGAAATACCGCCGATGTCAATCTTCTCGATAATGTCAGCCTCGCAGGCACCGCTCTTGACGGTCTCCTCAAAGGGATACAGGTCCACGATAACCAGGTCGATGGCGGGAATTTCGTAGCGCGCCATCTGCTCCAGATCACCCTCGTTCTCACGACGGCCCAGAATACCACCAAATACTTTGGGATGAAGCGTCTTCACGCGACCGCCCAAGATGCTGGGATACGAAGTCACGTCCTCCACCTTGGTGCAGGGAATGCCCAGACTCTCGATGAAAGCCTGCGTGCCGCCTGTTGAGAGCAACTCTACGCCCTGAGCGTGCAGGGTCTTGAGGATTTCGTCAAGTCCGTCTTTGTGGAATACGCTCACCAGAGCGCGGCTGATTTTTCTTTTTTCTGCCATGATTGAATATGGATTTTTTGTGATTGAATATTTTCGGGCGCAAATTTATAAAAAAAAGAGGAGTTAGGCCCCAAGCATCTGTCAAAAAGGAGTGCAGAAAAGATATTTTTTATATTTTTGCATGCATAACACCCCTATCGTATGTTCAACAGACTCATTTTTGCCCTTCTCGCCACCACCCTCTTTTCGTTTTCCTCCTCTGCCTTGGAGCGCAGCGATTCGCTTCTGAACGACTGGCGTTTTCACTTGGGCGAGGCCGAAGGCGGCGAGTCCGAATTCATCAGCGACAGCAGCTGGACGCCGGTCCGGATTCCTCACGACTGGGCCATCACGCAACCATTCTCACGCACTTATGATTTGCAGAAGGTGGCCGTCAAACAAAACGGCGAATCCGTTGCCACATGGAAGACCGGGCGCACGGGCGGACTGCCTTGGACGGGGACCGGCTGGTATCGCACCCGCTTCGCTACACCCGCCGGCGTTAAAGACCGGTGTGTGTGCGTCCATCTGCTCGTCGACGGTGCCATGTCCCATTCGCTCGTTTTCCTCAACGGCCAGCGCATCGGCATCTGGCCCTACGGATACAACAGCTTCTACCTGGACCTCACACCCTATCTCAAGGATGACGGCAGCGAGAACCTGCTGGCCATCCGCCTCCACAACCCCAACGAGAGCAGCCGATGGTATCCCGGCGCCGGTCTGTTCCGTCGCGTGCATCTCGTCACTACACCCCGGCTTTACGTGCCGATTTGGGGCACCCGGGTGGTGACAACGCCTGAGGGCGATGGTCGCTGGAACGTCGCTCTGACCACCTCCATTGCAGGCACCATCGGCCGAAAAGTAATCGTTGAAACCGTCATTTTCGATACCAACGGGCAGGTTGTGGCCAGCAACAAAGACTTTACCTCCTCGGCCAATGAGGGCGAAGAAGCAGAACTCACACAAAACATCACCGTGGAGCGTCCGCATCTGTGGACGCCCGAGACCCCCTACCTCTACTCCGCCCTCTCTCGCCTGATTGAAAACGGCGTTGTGGTGGACACATTCCGCACCGTCTTCGGCATCCGCCAGGTGGAGGTGCGACGGGGTGAAGGTTTCTTCCTTAACGGCGTGAAGCGCAAGTTCCGCGGCGTCTGCCTTCACCACGACCTGGGCCCGCTCGGCGCTGCCGTACACCGCGACGCGCTTCGCCATCAGCTGCTCATGCTCAAGGCCATGGGCGCCGACGCCATCCGCACGGCGCACAACATGCCCGCCCCCCAGCAGGTGGAGCTCTGTGACTCGCTCGGACTGATGGTCATGGTGGAGTCGTTCGACGAATGGACCGCCGCCAAATGCAAGAACGGCTACCATTGTTGGTTTAACGAAACGACGATGACACCGCATGCTGAGTATCCCATGATTTGGGCACAGCACGACTTGCGCAATATGATACGCAACTTCCGCAACCACCCCTCCGTGGTGATGTGGAGCATCGGCAACGAGATTCCCCAGCAGCACAGTAAGGACGGCATCGAGCTGGCCAAAGCGATGCAACACTTCTGTCACGAGCAGGACGCCACGCGCCCCGTGACCTGCGGCATGGACCAGGTGCGCACGGTCATCTCCAACGGCTTTGCCGCTGCGCTTGACGTGCCGGGCTTCAACTACCGCACCCAGTTCTACGAAGCCGGCTACGAGGCTCTGCCCCAGAAATTTGTACTCGGGTCGGAGACGGCCTCCACAGTGTCTTCGCGCGGTGTGTATCCCCGTCCCCTCAAGTTGGGTAAGGACGTCAAACGCGAGGGCCACCAGTCGTCCGGCTACGACACAGAGGCCTGCTCCTGGAGCAACGTGCCCGACGAAGACTTCCGCCTGCAGGGCGACTTTCCCTGGACGATGGGCCAGTTCGTCTGGACCGGTTTTGACTATCTCGGCGAACCTTCACCCTACGACACGGACGACTGGCCCAGCCACTCCTCCCTCTTCGGCATCATCGACCTGGCTTCCCTGCCCAAAGACCGCTTCTACCTCTATCAGAGTCAGTGGCAACCTTCAGGCACTTTTCACGTCTTGCCGCACTGGACTTGGCATGAAGGCGACACCGTTCCCGTGATGGCCTACAGCCAGTGTCCCGCCGCACGGCTCTATGTGAACGGCAAGCTGCACGGCGAGGCACGCAAACTCTCGCGTGAAGAGAGCGAAGCACTCAAGGGCAAAGACCCTCTGTGGCTCCTGCGCCGCTACCGCCTCATATGGCCCGAGGTGCCCTACGAAGCCGGCGAACTGAAAGTGGAGTTTCTCGATGAAAAGGGCGTTTCCGTGCACGAAGAGACCGTCCGCACGGCCGGTGCTCCCAGCCGTCTGAAGCTGGAGACCTCCTACTATTCTCCCGGCGACCGCCTCTGCTACATCACGGTGTCGATGGTGGACAAAAAAGGTACGCTGTGTCCCGACGATGCCTCACTCGTAGAGTTCAGCGTGAAGGGCAACGGCCGTTTCAAAGCCGCTGCCAACGGCGACGCCACTTCGCTCGATCCCCTGCAGGAGCCGCGCATGCACCTCTTCTCCGGACAATGCACGGTCATCGTGGAGACCGACGGCACGGGCAGTTTCACCCTCTCGGCCTCCTCGGGCAAGCAGAAGGGCAGCCTTAAGGTTTCCGCAAATCGTTGATGACGAGCGAGGCCAGCGTCAGACCGAAGGCAGCCGTCACCGTCATCAGGCTGCCGTTGCCGTCGCCTTCAAAAAGGTTGTGCGCGGCCTGCTCTTCGCTGTAGACGCAGCGAAACTTCCTCCCCGGGAAGCGCCCCTCCTTCTTGAATCGGTTTCTCAGCGCACGCGCCAGCGCATCGCCCTTGACGTTGCGAAACTCGGCCGTACGCACCAGTGTGGGATCGGTTCTGAGCGCAGCGCCCATGCTGGAGAACAACTTGGAACGGGCGTTGCCCGTCGTGCGCAGAATCAGGTCAGCCTTGTCGCGCACCGAATCGATGCAGTCGACTACGTAGTCGTAGTCCTCCAGATGAAACTGCTCTGCCGTCTCCGCCGTATAGCGCAGACTCAGAGCTGTCACTTCCGCTTCAGGGCTGATTTCGGCGAAACGTTCGGCCAGGGCCTCCACCTTGAGGCGCCCCAGGGTCTTCACGGTAGCCATCAACTGGCGGTTGCAATTGGAGTCCGCCACGCAGTCCGAATCCACTATGGTGAGATGGCGCAGGCCCGTGCGCACAAGGGCTTCGGCACACCAGGAGCCGACGCCGCCGGTACCAAAAATAATGACGCGAATCTCTTTGAGCCGCGTCATAACCTCATCACCTAACAGTAATCTGGATCTAATCTCCCTCATGTTTGTAGCGGGAAAGGGACTTGAACCCTTGACCTTCGGATTATGAATCCGACGCTCTAACCAGCTGAGCTATCCCGCCATCGCCTTTTCGTTAAAAGCGGTGCAAAGGTATGACAAATATTTCATTCAAGCAAACTTTTCGGCAACAAAATTCACCAACTTGGCTATTTTTTTGTAATTTTGCGCCGTCATTTGTGCGTACATACGCGAGCCCATGCGAGTGAGGATTATAAAGAAAATGGATTGGTACGTCCTGCGGAGCTATCTGCTGCTCTTCGCCGGCACCTTTTTCGTCTGCCTCCTCATCTTCATGCTGCAGTTCCTGTGGCGCTACGTGGACGACCTCGTAGGCAAAGGCCTCTCGTGGCTGGTTTTGGGCAAGTTTTTCTTCTACGCCTCGCTCACGCTGGTGCCCATGTCGCTGCCTCTGGCGGTCCTGCTGGCTTCGTTGATTTCGTTCGGCAACATGGGCGAGAAGCTCGAGCTGCTCTCGATGAAGGCCGCCGGCGTGCCGCTCATCCGCATCATCCTGCCGGTGTTGCTGCTGGCCGGAGCTATATCCCTGAGCAGTTTCTATTTTCAGAACCGCATCGGTCCCGAGGCCACGCGCCAGCTGGCCACCCTTCTGTGGAGCATGCGCCAAAAGAATCCCGAAGTGGAGATCCCCGAGGGCATCTTCTACAGCGACATCCCGGGCTACAACCTCTTCATCGAGCGCAAGGACAAGGAGACGGGCATGCTCTACGGCATGATGATTTACACGAGTGACGCCGGTCCCGACAACACGCAGATTGTGCTGGCCGACTCGGCCCGCCTGCAGTCCACCGAGGACCACATGCACATGAAGATGACGCTCTACAGCGGCGAGCGTTTCCGCAACATGGACGCTCAGAGCGGCCGCATGCTCAAGGCCTCCATCCCCTATATGCGCGAAACGTTCGTGCGCGAAGTGGATTATATTCCCTTCGACAACAACTTCTCTATGATGGACGCCAACCTCTTCAACAACAACGCGCAGACAAAAGACCTCGAGGCCATCGACACCGGCATCGATTCGCTCTCCGCACGCCTCGACTCTCTGGGCCATGCCTTCTATGCCAACGCCCGCGACTACTACCTCATGCGCGACCTGCCCCGCACCGCCGACAGCCTCACGCGCCACCGCCGCATGGAGCGCCTGCTGGAGACGGCCGTACCGCTTGACACGGCTTTGGCCCATCTCTCCACCGAAAACCTCCAACGCACCTACCGCGCCGCCACCAGCCGGGCACACGCCACACTGGCCGAATTCGACTTCCGCGGCATCATCACCGAGAACGAAAACTACTCCCTGCGCACCCACCTGCTGGAGTGGCAGCGCAAGTTCTCCCTCTCGCTGGCCTGTCTCATCTTCTTCTTCATCGGCGCACCATTAGGTGCCATCATCCGCAAGGGCGGCCTGGGCGTTCCCGTGGTAGTTTCGGTGGTCATCTTCATCTTCTACTACATCGTCAATGTCGCAGGCGAGAAGATGGCCAAACAGGGCGAGTGGAACATGCTCTTCGGCGCCTGGCTCTCGTCGATGGTGCTGGCCCCCATCGGCGCCTTCCTCATCAGCCGCGCCAACAAGGACTCCATGGTGTTCAACATCGAGGGCTACCGCCACTTCTTCATGGTGGTGCTGGGCCTGCGCTATTCGCGCAAGATCAACCGCAAGGAGGTCATCATCGAGGAACCGGATTATCCGCGTCTGCGAGACGAGCTCATGAGCCTGACAGACGATTGTCGCTCCTATCAGGAACACCATAATCTGCGCCGCTTCCCCTCCTACTGGCGTCTCTATTTCCACTATCGCGAGGATCGCCGGGTGGTGGCCATCTCCGAACATCTGGAGCGCCTCATCGAGGAGCTGCACAACTCGCGTGACAACGTCGTCATCGGCGCCATCAACGAATATCCCATTCTCGTGCCCGACGCCCACACGCGCCCCTTCCATTCCAGCCGTCTGTGCCTGGCCACCGGTCTCTTCCTGCCGCTGGGCATCTTCTTTTGGCTGCGCGTCTGGCGCTTCCGCATCCGCCTGTGGCGCGACCTCACTCAGATACAGAATCTCCCGCCCATGATCGCCGAGCGCATCGACCTTCATGTGCTTTCACAAGAAATATCCGACATACTTAAGACATGAAACAGGAAACCATAAGCCATATCGAAGCCGCACTGGAGGACTTCCGTCAGGGCAAGTTCGTCATTGTGGTGGACGATGAAGACCGCGAAAACGAGGGCGACTTCATCACCGCCGCCGAGATGATCACCCCCGAGAAGGTCAACTTCATGCTGCAAAACGGACGCGGCGTGCTCTGCGCCCCCATCACCATTTCACGGGCCCGCGAACTGGAGCTGCATCATCAGGTAGAGGAGAACACTTCCGTGCTGGGCACACCCTTCACGGTGACGGTGGATCTGCTCGAGGGCTGCACCACCGGCGTTTCGGCCCACGATCGCGCCGCCACCATCCGCGCTCTGGCCAACCCCGACTCCAAGGCCTCCGACTTCGGCCGTCCGGGCCACATCAATCCGCTCTACGCCCAGGACAAAGGTGTCCTGCGCCGCGCCGGCCACACCGAGGCTGCTATCGACCTGGCACGCCTCTCGGGACTCCAGCCTGCCGCTGCGCTTATTGAGATTCTCAATCCCGACGGCACGATGGCCCGCATGCCCCAGCTGGAAGAAGTGGCCCGCGAGTTCGGCCTGAAGATCATCACCATCCGCGACCTCATCGCCTACCGCCTCCAGCGCGAGAGCCTGGTGGAGCGCGGCAGCGAGGCCGATCTGCCCACCGAGTGGGGCCATTTCCGCATCATCCCCTTCCGCCAGCGCTCCAACGGACTGGAGCATGTGGCCATCATCAAGGGCACGTGGCAGGAGGACGAACCCGTCCTGGTGCGCATGCACTCCTCGTGCGCCACGGGCGATATCTTCGGCAGCTGCCGCTGCGACTGCGGCGCCCAACTCCACCGCTCCATGCAGATGATTGAGGAGGCCGGCAAGGGCGCCGTCATCTACCTCATGCAGGAGGGGCGCGGCATCGGCCTGATGAACAAGATTGCAGCTTACGTGCTCCAGGAGCAGGGCGAAGACACCGTCGACGCGAACCTCCACCTGGGCTTCAAAGCCGACGAGCGCGACTACGGCGTGGGTGCCCAGATTCTGCGTTCTCTGGGGCTCTCCAAGATACGCCTCATCACCAACAATCCCGTCAAGCGCGTCGGCTTGGAGGGCTACGGTCTGGAGATTGTGGAGAACGTGCCCATCGTCATTCCCCCCAACCCCTACAACAAGCGTTATCTGGAGACGAAGCGCGTGCGCATGGGACACAAGCTTTAATTGATAATTGATAATTGATAATTGATAATTAAAAGTTATATATAAAAAAATGGAAAATCTATCTGACAGACTTAACCGCCTGGCCCCGAGCGCCACGCTGGCCATGAGTCAAAAAAGCAGCGAGCTCAAGGCTCAAGGCATTGACGTAATCAACATGAGTGTGGGCGAACCCGACTTCAACACCCCCGACCACATCAAGCAGGCCGCCATCAAGGCCGTGGAGGACAACTGGAGCCGCTACAGCCCCGTGCCCGGCTATCCCGAGCTCAGACAGGCCATCGTGGCCAAGCTGAAAAACGAGAACGGCCTCGACTACACCCCCGCCCAGATTCTCTGCAGCAACGGCGCCAAGCAGTCGGTCTGCAACACCGTCATGGCGCTGGTCAACGCCGGCGACGAAGTCATCATCCCCGCCCCCTACTGGGTCAGCTATCCGCAGATGGTGCTGCTGGCCGAGGGCACACCCGTCTATGTAGAGTGCGGCATCGAGCAGGATTTCAAGATGACACCCGAGCAGCTGGAACAGGCCATCACGCCCAAGACGCGCGCCCTCATCCTCTGCTCTCCCTCCAACCCCACGGGCAGTGTCTATTCCAAGGCTGAGTTGGAGGCCCTGAAGAACGTCCTCCTCAAGCACCCCCGCGTCATCGTCATCGCCGACGAGATCTATGAGCACATCAACTACGTGGGCGCGCACGCCTCCATGGCCCAGTTCCCCGACATCAAGGACCGTGTGGTCATCATCAACGGCGTCTCCAAGGCTTATGCCATGACCGGCTGGCGTATCGGCTTCATCGCCGCTCCCGACTGGATTGTCAAGGGCTGCAACAAGCTGCAGGGCCAGTACACCTCCGGCCCCTGCTCCGTGTCGCAGAAGGCCGCCGAAGCCGCCTTCGCCGGCCCGCAGCAGTGCGTGGAGGATATGCGTCAGGCTTTCGAGCGCCGCAAGAACCTCATCGTGTCTCTGGCGCGCGAGATTCCCGGCCTGGAGGTCAACGACCCCGAGGGCGCCTTCTATCTCTTCCCCAAGTGCAGCAGCTTCTTCGGTAAGAGCGCCGACGGCCGCACCATCCAAAGCAGCACCGACCTGGCCATGTATCTGCTTGAGGTGGGCCATGTGGCCACTGTGGGCGGCGACGCCTTCGGCAGCCCCGAGTGCTTCCGCATGAGCTACGCCACGAGCGACGACAACATCCGTGAGGCCCTGCGCCGCATCAAGGAGTGTCTGGCCCGCCTGGCTTAAAGGTAAGCCACAAAGAAGCCCGGCCTCTTGAGGAGGTCGGGCTTTCTTTTCTTTCTCTTGCTTTTCTCTTTAGAGAGAGATGGCGCCGGAGGGGCAAGCGTCGGCACAGGTGCCGCACTCGGTGCACTGATCGGGATCGATGGAGTAGATATCGCCCTCAGAGATGGCACCAACGGGACATTCGTCGATACAAGTGCCGCATGCTACGCAGTCTTCACCAATTTTGTAAGCCATAGTTTTCTTTATTTATTTAATTAATGTATATAAGCGGAATGCTTTTGTTTTCGATGCAAAGATACTTAAAAATAGTGATACCGACCAAATTTTTCGCGGAAAAAGTGCATTTCGCTCATCAAAAATAGTTATTCGGACAATAAAAAAGCCATTTTTCGGGTTATTCTCTTAGTGAAACGCGCGCTTTTCATATTCATGCTCCTGCTCGCCGTGCTCATGCCTTGCGGACAGGGAGGTCAACGCCTTGCGGCACAGACGCAGACGCTGATGAACAAGCCGTATATCGACAACCGCCGCTTCCACTGGGGCTTCTATCTGGGCATGAACATGATGGAGAGCAAGTTCAACAACACGGGCTACACGGACCCCGAGACGGGCGAGCAGTGGTACACGGAGCAGGATCGCTGGGAGCCGGGCTTCAGTGTGGGTGTCTTGGGCGCCCTGCGTCTGAACAAGTACATGGAGCTGCGCTTCTCCCCCGGCATCAACTTCGGCCAGAAGCATCTGAAGTTCCACGAGCAGACCAGCGGCCGCGACACCACGCAGAACATGCGCTGCAACTACCTCTCGCTGCCGTTGGAGCTGAAGCTGGCGGCGCCGCGTTCCGGCAACTTCCGTCCGTATTTCCTCGTGGGTGTGGCACCTCAGATAAAGCTCAACGACGCCGTGGGCGATCCCATCCGCGACAAGCGTTTCGACAGCATGCTGGAGATCGGCATGGGCTGCGACATCTACCTGCGCTACTTCAAGCTGATTCCCGAGCTGAAGTTTTGCCTCTCTGTGGTCGATGTGCTGAATTCCCAGCGCGACGACCTGGAGGACAATCCGCTCATCAAGTTCACCAAGAGCGTGGACAAGATGAAGGCCAAGATGATTGTCTTCTCGCTCTACTTTGAGTGACGGCCTAAGCGCTGCTTAATTAAGTAATGCCCTTTGTGTCCGCTTAGAGCTGCTGCATCACTGCTGCAGAGCCGCTGCATCACTGCTGATTTATCGGGTTCAACGAATATCCGGGTTATGCAAAAGATGCATTCAACGGACACACTTTTTACAGATGTCCGTTATGTCCGCAATGTCCGTTCACGGCCCTCAACGGACATAACGGACATAACGGACAAGCGTTAATTTGTGTCCGTTCATAAAAACGAAAAATAATAAAAAAGCTGCCGGATCACTCCGGCAGCCCTAACTATAAACTTTAAACTCTAAACTATAAAAATCACTCCCCTCCTCCACCGAGGGCGATGTAGAGGGCGATGACGGCACGGGCGCCGTCGTAGAGGTTGATGGCTTCGTTGAGCTGGGCACCCAGCAGACGCTCCTGCGCCGTGAGCACCTCAAGATAGCCGGCCTTGCCGGCGTCCATCAGCTCGTGGGTGCCGCGATAAGCCTCAGTCAACACCTCCACCTGACGGCCGTAGAAGCCGTACTTCTCGCGGGCGTCCTGACAGTCGGCCATAGCCTCGTTGACCTCGTTGCCGGCCTCGATGACCGTCTGCACGTATTTCTTCTTGAGGTCCTCCTCCGTCAGCTTGGCAATCTTGTGGGCAGCGCGTATCTTGCCGCGGGCGAAGACGGGCTGCAGGAGCTGTCCGGCGAAGTTAAGCAGCAGACCGGCAGGATCCATCACCACACCGCCGGCCGAATTGGTCCAGCCCACAGTGCCCGAAAGGGTGACGCTGGGGAAGAAAGCGGCGCGGGCAGTCTGCGTGTTGTAGAAAGCCTCCTCCATGGCGAAGTTGGCCATGCGGATGTCGGGACGCAGCTCCAGCATCGTGGCGGGCACGCCGATCTTCAGATACTGCACATCGAACATACGCTGTCCGGCATCGCCCAAAGCCTCGGGATGGTGGAGCGCAGTGGTGCCCCAGTAGCCGCGCTCGATATGGCGCGGCGTGACGCCCAGCAGAAGGCAGATGGCATTCTCCACGGCGCGTATCTGGCGACGGGTGTCCACAATCTGCGTCTTCATGTCGAGATACGACGACTCCAGCTGGTTGACGGCGGTGCTGTAGGCCTTGCCGTTCTCCCACAGGGCCTTCTGCGTCTCGAGTGAAGCACGCCAGAGGCTGTCGGTCTGAATGAGGATGTCGAGCTCGCGGTCGAGCAGCTGCAGCATGTAGTATTGCTGCGCCGTGGCGGAGATGAGGTTGACGCGAACGGCCTCCTTCTGCATCTCTGCCTGCATACGCACGGCAGCGGCGGCACGCTTCTTGTTGGTGATGGAGCCGAAGAAGTCGAGATCAACAGAGATTTGCAGCGGCAGGTTGTAGGTGCGCGCCCAAGGCAGGTCGTCGAAGCGGGAGAGATTGCCCTGCGGGCCCAGGTGAATGGAAGGCAGATAGGCCAGCTTGGCAGCTTTCAGGGAAGCCTGGCTCTTCTCCACCGCGATGCGGGCGGAGTTGAGGTCCGTGTTGCCGGCGAGCACAGAGTCGATGAGCTGTTGGAGCAACGGATCGGTGAAGAACTCGCGCCACGTCATGGCGGAGATGGAAGTATCGCCGATGGCGGCCGTGACGTCCTCGGTAGTGCCGAAGGTGTCGTCGGGCGTGGCCACCTTGTTCTCGTATTTCTTAAACAGGCCGCAACCCGCAAGCAAGAAGCTCAGGGCCACGATGACAACAAATTTTAGAGAATGCATCATATTTTAAATCAGTTTGGTTTACTGTTTTGTGCCCGGGATGGGCAGGATCTGCATCATCACGGTCAGCAGGTCGGAATAGGCCGCAGCGGTCTTGCCCACGGGCAGCGCCGTCTTGTGGTAAATATCCACCAGATTGTCGTAGGTGGCGGCATCGACGACCCGCTTGAGCGGCGTGTAGTGCGAAGAGCCGGCAAAGCGGAAGGCCGGCATCACGCAATAAGCCTCCTCGCCCTGCTCGCCGAGCAGCTTCATGGGGACGGGCTCCGTGTTGTCTTCAGCGGCAATCACCATGAGCAGGCTTCCATTGAGGCGCTCGACACGGCGGTTGAACTCCTCGGGCGCAAGCTCCCTGTCTTTGACGCCCTCCATGACATCCCTCAGGGCGGGCATAAAGTCGGCGCCGTCAGCAATAACGGACTCCACGGCCAGATTGCCCAGCACGTCGACTACGGCCTCAATACCCTCAGCGGCCTCGACGGCCTCACCGATGGAGTTGATGACGAAGTCCTCCGGCAGGGGTAGATCAACCGTCATGTCGAAAACGGTCCGACCGCCCTGCTCGTAGTCGCAACCGAAGCTGAGCGTGTTATCAGCGTCCCTCATAGCCATGAGGTCGACGGCGCAGACACTCCGCTCGGCCTCGTCGGGCGTGAAGAAGTCCATCCGGCCGTCGAAGGCGAATGCTCCCAAAGCTATTGCTGCCATGCCGGCATAGTCGGACGCCATCACGATGTTGGCCGACGACTTGCTGAGCACACGCTCCCTGTCGCCGAACATGCCGCTCAGCGTGAGATTGAACAGCTCGGGGACGGCATCCCAGTTTTTGTTGCTGGCAAAGGTCAGCTTGTAGAGCGTCTTGGGATAGTCGCCAATGGTGGCGGGGAAGATGAACTCCAGAGAGCCGCCGGTGGTGCCGATGCGGTAGTTGGCCTTCTCATCGAAGACGACACGCAAGCCGTAGGCAAGCTTTCTCTCGGAGATGTTGCGGGCGGTGATCATGACCATCGCCGTCTGCATGTCGCGCATAAAGTAACGGCCCCGGCCCATCAGCGAGAGGAGCTGGCGGGTGGCATCCGACGTCGCCTCGATGGCGCTGAAGTCCAACTGGTCGGCCAGCACGGCGGCGTCCTTCTTAAGCGTCGCCGCAAGCACATCGCGGTCGGACGGAGGAACGGGCTGCGGATCCACGGGAGGATCCACGGGAACGGCAGGCGCGTCGTCGGAAGAGCAAGCCGAGAAGAGCGCCGCGGAGCATATCAACGTCAGGAAGAAAATCCTGCTGAGCAATCTTTTCATGGCTTACTTCTTGAATTTCTTACCGTTGACGATATAATACCCTCTCTCGGGCTCACCGCCGAGCTCACGACCCTGAAGGTCGAAATAGCGCTGTGAGCCGTCGGCCTCCACCGTGCGGACGGTGGTGATGCCGGTGACGTCGGGCAGACCCGGGAGGTCGCCGCTGAAAAGCTGGGCGGGGAAGCGCTTGAGACCGTCGTGCTCCACACCGTCATCGGCGGTACGGACTCTGCTCTGGGCGCTCTCGGGAGCGGCAGCCAGCGTCTGGCGCGTCATCGGTCTGTAGCTCTCCTTGCCGGCCTCGTTCATCTTCACAAAGGCGCGGAAAGCGCGGAACGACAACTCGGGCGTCAGACGCGGAGCGAGGGGCTTCCAGTTGCCGTGGTCGTCCATAGCGTAAGCGCCCTCGGCACGCTCGTCACCCTCGGAGATGGCTTCGAAGTTGCCCTGCCAGGTGCCGACCACAGAGGGCTCTGCGGCGCCGTAGGCATAGACGTCGCTCTCCTTGAGCTCCTTGCTGAAGAGCGTCTCGACGGCGCTCAGGTTCACGAAGCCCTCATTGACCACCACCAGAGCGGCCGTGCCGGAGGGCAGGTTGCCGTCGGTCCTGGTGAAGACATATTCGCCGTAGAACTCATCCACAAAGTCGAGGCGGTAAACACCCACCTGAGCGCGGTTGTAGTAAGCGTTGAAGTTGAAGTCGTAGGGCAGGCTGACGGCATAGGCGCGGCTCTGCCACGTGCCGTCGGGAGCCTGTTCGGCAGAGAACTCACGGTCGTAGGTGACGTTGACCACCTTGCCGTCGTTCTCCTCGATGACAGCGCTGTTGTCGGCGCCGTCAATCAGAGCTACGGGCTCTGCGGGGAGCGTGAAGCCGAGGAAGTTGTCGAGCGAACCGGTGCCGGTGAACTTCAGGCGGTAAATGCCCGAGTAGGGCGCCTTGAAATAGACGGTCTCCGAACGCGCGAAGTAGTTGTAGAGGGTCCAGTCGCTGTCCACATCGCGACGGTAGTACATCATGAGCACGGAAGGATCGCCGCCGCTGAACGAACCCATCATGCCGGCCATGGCGTCAATCTCCACGTCGAAGGAGAGCACATCGCCCTGAAGGGCCTGCAGACGCGGGGTAATCAGCTCATATTCCTTGGAATCGGTGGTAGCCTGCCAAGACTTCGGAGCGCTGTCGCCGCCGCCGATCATGTCCATCATGCCGCCGCTGGGCTTGCTCACCTGCCAGCCGGTGGACTCCCACCCTTCAGGCAAGGGAAGCGGCTCGGACTCGTCTTCCACGACGTATTCGGGATCGAAGTCCTCAGACCAGGCCTCGTTGCTGATCTTGTAAGCCCTGAGGGCGATGTATTGGGGCGTCAGCACCTCGCTCTGGGGCGCAAACACCAGAACGGAGCTGTTCTCACCGCAGGGAGCGCTCTCGAAGAGGAACTCCACATCGACGTTGACGCTGGACGAAGCGGGAATGTCCAAAACGGGGGTCTTCACATTGAAGAACTCGCTGGTGGAAGCCAGATTGATTGTGATGGCGCCGGTGCCGGAATTATAGACCTTGAAGCTCTTGGTGACATTGCTCTTGCACAGGCCGTAGAAGACGTAGTTGACAGCCTTGTCTTCCTGCGTGATGTACATATCGGGCGCGTTGTCCTTAATTTGGAATCCGGCCACGGAATCGATGACGATGCTGTCGGAAGCCACAAAGCGGAAGCGGTAGTCGCCCGGCTCGATGCCGGAAATCCACTTGACGCGGTAATCACCCTCAAGATCTCCGACGACCTTGACCTTCTCCCACTTGTTGCTGCCGTAAACCGTCTTCTCCACGGTGATTGTGGGGCTGCTGCTGCCGCCGCCCATCATGCCGCCCATGCCGCCGCCGTCGTCACCGTCTTTCACGGAGAAAATCAGCGCTTGGGTGTTGCCGGCTACCGTGACGGGAGGAGTGGTGAGACAGAAAGGATCGCCACCCATGCCGAACGCAGCACCGCCGGAAGGCTCGGTGACATGGGCCACGCCCTTCTCGACCGTCCATCCGTCAATCACCCACGACTTGGGCTCGGCCTCGCCGTTGAAATCCTCCATCCACACGCCGGGCTCGGTGACGATGGCGTAGGTCATGATTTCGGCAGCCTCCACACGGGAGTCGGAGGGCTTGAACGAAGCCAGCGACTCGTTCTTGCCGGGCTGTCCGGCTGCAAACAGGAACTTGACGTCAACGTCCAGCGAATCGCCGCCGGCAATCTCCATCGAAGACTTGCTGAAGGAGAATTTCGCAGCTTCGGACATGCTGTTGTTCACGACAAGCTTGCCGGTGGCGGTGTTCACCACGAGCACCTGCTTGACGGAATCCTTATAGCAAAGGCTGAAGTCAATCATCTTCACCGCACCGTGGGCGTCGCCGACGGTGTCGATCACGAGGATATCAGGAGCCTCCATGTCAATGGTGAAGCCGGCCACGCTGTCGATCAGCACGGTGTTGCCCGAACGGAAACGGAAACGGTATTCACCGGCCTCGGTGCCCGAAACGGTGAAGGTCTTGTAGTCGGTCTCCACCTCGGTGGTGAAATCGGCAACCTGAATCCACTTGTGCTGTCCGTAGACGCATCGCTCGACCACGAAAGTGGAGTCCTTGCTGCCCATGAAGGAGTCCATACCCCCACCCCCGCTCTTCTTGGCGGAGAAGACCAGATTCTCACCGGCAGACACCTTCAGGGGAGGCGTCATCAGATAGGTGAAACCCTCGTCACTGTTGCTGCCCGGCATGGAAAAACCGCCGGAAGAGGAGCCCTTCTGTGCGGCGCCGTCTTTCACGGTCCAACCGTCGGCATACCAGCCGTAGGGCACTTTACCGTCATTGAATCTCTCGTCCATCTGAGCTTTTAAAAGGTTTGCCCCCATGAAGAGAAGCACGCCGCTCAGCAACAATGATTTTTTCATTTTTGTTGATGTTTTTGTGATATTGTGTTAAAGATTAGTCCTTTCCCTGGAAACGCTCGTGGAGCCCCTGGAACACGATGAAGAAGGCAGGCACCACGAAGAGCAGCGCCACTGTGCCGACACTCATGCCGCCGATGACACCCAGAGCCAGAGCGCGGTTGCCGTTGGCACCGGCACCGCCCTCAATGACGAGGGGCACCATGCCGATGATCATCGTGGCCACCGTCATCAGAATGGGACGCAGGCGCTCCTTGCAGGCCTCGAAGGCCGCCTCGGTGATGCCCAGACCCTGCTTGCGGCGCTCGCTGGCAAACTCCGTGATCAGGATGGCCGTCTTGGCCAGCAGACCGATGAGCATGATGACACCCGTCTGCAGATAGATGTTGTTGTCCATGCCGGGCAGCTTGAGCAGCGACCCCAGATAGGCAAAGATGAAGGCACCCATCAGACCGAAAGGCACACTCAGAAGCACGGCCCACGGCGTGAACCACGAATTGTAGAGCGAAGCCAGAATGAGGTAGATGAGCACGGCGCAGATGAGGTAGATGATGACGGTGGTGTTGGAACCGGCAGTTTCCTCCACCTCGCGCGACATGCCGCTGTATTCAAACGTGGCGGTCTTGGGCATCTCCTGGCGGAAGACCTCTTCGATGACCTTGTGGGCCTGACCCTCGCTGACGCCGTTGGCGGCCGTCACCTGGCAGGTGATGCTCTGGAAGAGGTTGAAGTGCTCAATGCCGGAGGGACCGACAAACTCCTTCAGCGTGACAAACTCCGAGAGGGGCGACATCTTGCCGCCGGACACCTTCACGAAGATGTTGTTGAGCGAAGAGGGGTCGAGACGGTATTCGGGAGCGGCGCTCGCCATGATGCGATAGACCTTGCCGAACTGGTTGAAGTTGCCGATATAGGCGCCGCTGCAGTAGTTGCCCAACGTGGTGAGCACCGTCTTGGGCGAGACGCCGGAGCGGTCGCACTGGGCGGCATCGACATAGACCTGATACTTCGGGAAGCGCTCGGAATAAGCCGACAGAGCCGAACTGATCTCCTTGCGCTCGGAGAGCTTGGCCAGGAAGCGGTCGGTCTGCTTGGCAAACTCGCTGAGGTTGCCGTCGGTGGGATCCTGCACCACGAGGTTCACGTTGCTGCTCGTGCCGTAGCCGGGAATCTGAGGCATCTGGAACGGCAGCACCTGCGCGTTCTTAATCTCCTTGCAGGCGTAATAGAAGCGACCCAGGACGAGATCAATCATATGGTTCATGCCCGGACGCTCCTCCCAATTCTTCAGGCGGACCACCAGAGTGGCGTAGCTGGAGCCATAGCCCGAAATCAGGCCGTAGCCGCACGATGTGGCGTAGCTCTCCAGCTCGGGAATCTCACGCACCTTCTCTTCCACCTGCTTCATCATCTCGTTGGTCTGCTGCAGAGTGAAGCCCTCGGGAGCGCGCACCTCAGCCAGGAAGACGCCCTGGTCCTCCTGAGGCACAAGGCCGGAAGGCAGATTCTTCATGAAGAAGACCATCAGCACCACAGCCCCGGTCAGAATGAGCCACGAGAGCGAGGGACGCTTGATGAACTTCTGCACGGCGCCGGAATATTTTCTGAGCACGGCATTGTAGCCGGCCTCGTAGGCCTTCTTGGTGTAGTAGGTCAAACCCTTGCCCTCACCCGCATCGGACATCTTCAGCATGATGGCACAGAGGGCCGGACACAGCGTCAGAGCCGACACGCACGAGAGGCCTACGGAAGAGGCAATCGTGATGCCGAACTGGGTGAAGAAAGTGCCGGAAGTGCCGCCCGTGAAGGTCACGGGAATGAACACAGCCATGAAGACCAGCGTACAGGAGATGACGGCCACCGTCACCTCGCTCATGGCCTGGCGTGTGGCTTCACGGGCATCCGTGACACCGCCCTCCATCTTAGCCATCACAGCCTCGACCACCACAATGGCGTCATCGACCACCGTACCGATGGCCAGCACCAGAGCGAAGAGCGTGAGGATGTTGAGCGAAAAACCGGCCATCTGAACGATGGTAAACGTGCCCATCAGCGACACGACAATCGATATGGAAGGAATGATGGTGGCCTTGATGTTCTGCAGGAAGAAGAACACCACGAGAATCACCAGGATGATGGCGATGACGAGCGTCTCCACCACATTGTGGATGGCGGCGAAGAGGAAGTCGTCGGAGGTCATCATCGTGACAAACTCCAGACCGGCCGGCATCGTGGCACGCAGGTCGTCGCACGTCTTGCGGATGCGCGCATTGACATCGGTGGCGTTGGCACCCGGCGTCGGGAAAATCATGAGCATCGAACTCGGCTTCTGGTTGATGTCGGAGATGAAGCTGTAGCTCTGGGCACCGATCTCCACCTCGGCAACGTCCTTCAGATAGAGCAAATGGCCGCCGTCATCGGAACGCACGACAATCTCCCTGAATTCATCGACGCTCTTGAGCGTGCCCTCATACTCCATCGTGTACTGATATTTGTTCGTGCTCAGCTCACCGAAAGAACCCGTCGGGGTGACAAAGCTCTGAGTGGTGATGGCGGCGAAAACATCGTCGGGAGAGAGGCCGTATTGTGCCATGACATCGGGCTTCATCCAGATGCGCAACGCATAGGTGTTGCCCAGATTCTGCACGTCGCCAACACCGGTGATACGCTTCAAACGCGGCACGACGTTGATGTCCACGTAGTTGGAAATGAAGTCGTCGCTGTATTTGCCGTCGTTGCTCTTCACACCGAGAATACAGAGGATGTTGCTCTGCTGCTTCTGCACCGTGATGCCCATCTTAAGCACATCGGTGGGCAGAGAGGACTGACCCTTGGAAACGCGGTTCTGCACGTTGACCGTCGCAATGTCGGGATCGGTGCCCTGCTCGAAGAAGACGTTGATGGTCACATTGCCCGTCGAAGTGGCCTTGGAGGTGATGTACATCATGCCGGGAACACCGTTGATTTCCTCCTCCAGGGGACGGATGACGGACTCCATAATCGTGCCGGGATCGGCACCCGTATAAGTGGTCGAAACACTCACCTGAGGCGGTGCGATATTGGGATACTGCTCAACGGGCAGCGTGGACATCGAGATGAAGCCCACCATGGCGATCACGATGGAGATGGCACAGGCCATCACATATCTTTTGATGAAAATATTCTCTTTCATAATAATCGGATGTCAAATGTCGAATGTCGAATGTAAACCGGATTCTTCACTCTTCACTCTTCACTTCTTACCCTTTGCCTCCGGGAAAAGCACCTTTTGGCCCTCCGACACGTTGTTGGCACCCACGGTGACGATGCGATCGCCTTCGGAAAGGCCGCTCATAACGATGAAATCCTGACCGTTGCCGGCGTCAGCCGTCGTCACTTCGACAGCTGTAGCGGTGCTGTCGGGCTGCACCTTATAGACCTGCTGACGGTCCTGCAGCTTCACCACAGCCACCTGCGGAACCACCATCACGGCGTTCTCGGTCATCGGGAGCACCACAGTGCCCTGAATGCCGGAATAGAGATGACCGTCGGGATTGGGGAACGTGGCCTTACAAACCAGAGAACCCGTAGCCGCATTGACCACGCCCGTGAGGCTGGTGATGCGCCCCTTGAGAGGATACTCCGTGCCGTTCTTCATCACGAAAGACACATCGGGCAGTTGCTCCATATATTTCTCCTTGTCGCCCTTGCTCATACCTTCCTGCACCATGGTCTCGACGATGTTCTCCGTTACGGAGAATTCGGCATTCATCTCGTTGTTACCGCTCAGGATGGTGAGCTGCGTCATGGGTGACACCTGATCGCCCGAACGCACGGGAATCTCACCGATGATGCCGGCCACAGGCGCCGTGATGGTGCAGAAGCCCAGGTTGACCTTCGCACGGTTGACGGAAGCGCGGGCCTGAGCCACAGCAGCCTGAGCGCGCTTGTAGGAGTTCTCCGAATTGTCGAGCATGAAGCGGCTCACGATGTTTTTCTCAAAAAGGTTTTTGTTGGATTCGTACTCCAACTGGGCCGAACTCTCCGAAGCCAGAGCGGCCTCAAGATTGGCCTGAGCGGCCTCCAACTCAAGCTGGGCGTTGCGCGAATCGATAACGAAAAGCGTCTGACCCTTGCTCACACGGTCACCCTCAGTGACGCAAATCTGCATCAGCTGTCCGCTCACCTGGGGCGTGACGGTCACATCGGTCTTACCCTTCATCCTGGCACTGAACTTCACGGGCACCGTGATGTCCTGCTTCTTAATCGTGATAGTCTCAAACGACGACTGGGTTTCTTTGGGCATGTCGAGCCCGCAAGAGCCCAACGTAAGCGCTGCGCTCAACAGGCAGCCCAACTCGGATAAATGCATTCTTTTCATTGAGTGTATGATTGTTTTCCTAGAATCCGCAGCTTAGTTTTTCAATATACTTTATAATAACCTGAGCAACAA
>X369_Koala__coassemble_30_pt1 | contig 36377 bp, 30 predicted proteins | sample X369_Koala__metabat2_high_PE_008 | metagenome-assembled genome bin X369_Koala | reverse complement strand
AATTGAGCATCAGCAATGATGTAGGGCCCTTTCTCAACGCTTCTCTCGCAAACAATTCAGAACAAATGATTAAGAACGTATTTGTAACAGAAGCCGCAGAGATGCTGAAACGCATCAAGGGCGGCAAGAGAGTGGAAGGTGTGATGTTTATCGACAAGAACACGGGTAAGTTAACCTTCAGGGCATACAACCGCCAGTGCGGCAAGCGACCCAAGGACCGCATGCTCTACCAGATGGAACACGGCTGGCTGAAGGAATCCAAGGAGCGCATCAAGCTCTTCGAGAGCGTGCCCAAGGGTTTGGGCGCAGAGCGCATCATGGCCGTGTTCGAGCGCGAAACGAGAGAAACGGAAGGCGTACTGATAGAGCGCGAGAAGGTTCATTTCTGCTAAGGAGCGACGACTATGGCAAGAATAGACATAGGACAGAATATCATGAAGCCCAAGGTGGTGCCGGCCACTGCCGAGGGCTTCTTCCAGGCTGCCGACGACCGCAAGACGGGACGCATCTGCGCAGACCTGGCAGACATGCTGGAGCAGAAGCTTCGCGGCGAGATGACGGAGGACGAGTATAAGGAGGCCAAGGGCAAGTTGAAACGCGGCTGCCGCTTCTACACCCCTCACGCCCATTTCAACAAGGGTTACAAGCGCAGCGACGGCGAACCGGTGGATTCGGGCAAGGCCGTCATCGATATGGACGGCTGTGCGGACTTCGCCCAGAGATACGAACAGCATCTGAAAGGACGCGAAAAGGAGTTGGGCATCAACATGGTGAACATCTCCGTGAGCAGCACGGGCGGCCATGTGCTCTTCGACATACCGGAGGGACTGTCGCGCGAGGAGGCGCAGCAGTGGATGGCACACCTCATGGGCGACGCGGCCTACGACAAGGCCGTGCACGAGGCCGAACGCGCCATCTACATACCCTGCCGCGAGTATATCCTATATATCGACGAGGCGCTGATGTTTGGGGATGAGTTGCATCCTGCAGAAGTGAAGAGTGAAGAACTAAGAGTGAAGAGTGAAGAACGAAGAGTGAAGAGTGAATCCTTAACCCAGAAATTCCCAACGGCATTCCGTGGAATTTCTTACAGCGCCATCATCAGCGAGTTCCTCCACCGCACAGGTGGCGAGCCCAAGGAAGGGGAGCGCAACAAACGTCTGCACCAGCTGGCGGCGAATCTGCGCGCCGTCTGCGACAACTCGGAGGCCTGGCTCCTGGAGCTGATGCCCCGCTACGGACTCAGCGAGGAGGAGATGCGCAGCATCATCCACTCCGCCTGCAAAGAGCCCACCAAGGGTTCGCGCCTGATGGATCAGATTGTAGAAGAGCTGGCCGAAAACGCTAACGATAACATTAACGTTAACGATGACGAAGATAATAACGGTCAATGTTCAATGCTCAATGTTCAATGGGACAAACTTCCTCAGGGCGTTAAAGACTCGGTCGAAGCCACCGAGCCCCAACTGGCGATGCCCGTGCTGACGGCGATATGTCCCGCCATCGGAGCGTTGGCCACAGGGGTGAAGCTCGATGTGCACGACCAAAAGAAGGGGCTGAATCTCATCGCCTACATCGCCGGCGACTTCGCCAGCGGAAAGGGTTCGATAGACCCCGTCGTGGACGCGTGGATGAGCGAAGTGAAGGCCACGGACAACATGTATCTGCAGCAGGAAGACGAATGGCGCGCCAAGAAGCGTGCGGCCAAGAACAAGAAGGAGCAGCCCGAGGAGCCGAAGCTGCCCGTGCGCTGTCTGCCGCTCAACAACACGGTGGCCAACCTGGCCGAGCGTCTGGCCAACACCGACGGCAGGCACGCCTTCTCCTTCACGCCGGAGGCCGACACCGTGGCGCAGAAGTGGAAAAGTGCCATGAGCGACTTCTCCGTGATGCTGCGCCAGAGCTACGACGGCAGCCGTTACGACCGAGAAGCCAAGAGCGCCGACGCCGTCAACGTGCACATAGAGCATCTGCTGTGGAACGTGACGATGTGCGGCACACCCGACGCCCTCTACCGCGTGGTCAGCAACTACACCGACGGATTCCAGAGCCGTATCGCCCTGGCTCGCACGCCCGACAACACCTTTATGCCGCTGAGCGACAAGCCCAGTGTGCTCACCGACCTGCAGAGCGAACGCATACAGCAGGTAGCCCACCTCCTGCCGCTGATGCAGGGCGAGATCGTGTTGCCCAAACTGGAGGCGAGAGGTCGTGAATGGCTGGAGCGGGTGCGTCTGGAGTCGATGAAGAGTGATGATAAGGTGAGAGCCCGCCAGCGCTTCCGCATCTGCGTCACCGCCCAGAGGATGACCTGCTGTCTGATGCTCTGCAAGGTGAGCGAGACGCTCATCGGGAAGCACGGACTCAATGGCGCCGAGAAGCGTCTGAAGACGCAGCCCGAGCTGTGGAAGGAGATGCTGGTGAGAGCGCAGACGGAGCCGATGCTGGAGCTTTACGACACCATCGCCGACTCGCTGATGGACAACGCGCTCTACTTCTTCCGCGAACGCATCGAGAACGCTTTTGCCAGCCGCGATTACGCCGGAGGAGCGAACAGCGGGCGTGTGAATCGCGGCAAGAACGACACCATCTTCGACCGGCTTGATGTGCAGTTTACCTTCGATCAGGCGATGCAGTTCTCCGTAGCCGTCAAGGGTGCCGGTGTGACACACAACTCTGTGCGACAGATGTTGAAAAACTGGCGAAAGCAGGGGCTCGTTTTGTTTATGAAGGATGGAAGGTATAGCAAGGTTAGCGGGTAATGGTCAAAGTGGTCAAGGTCAAATTGGTCAAATTGATTTTCGATGATTACGATTGACAACTCCCAGGAGTGCTTCGTGGAGCTCTGGCTTCTGCTGGAGCGCACGAGGCGGCTCCACCTCCTGCAACGCAAGCGCTACTGCATCCGCAACATCCTCAAAACATGGCTCGGCACCCGCGCTACGGACGATCTCATCTTCGAGGTGTGTATGCGCAGCAGGCTGGAAGGGTACAACGAAATGCCCCCGCCGATGCTCTCGCCGCGCGACCCCAGAGAGTTTCTCCGTGCCGTGGTGTCGGTGGTGATGGATATCGGTATGCGCTCCGTGCGCTACCATATCCTCGACAGGGCCTACAGCATCGCCTTCCCCGAGGCTACGCCGATTAACGTCAATAAGAAGAGAAGTAAGATGTCTGATGGCTGATGGCTGAGGGCTGAAGTAAGAACTAAGAAGTAAGAAGTAAGAACTAAGAGTGAAGGCCGCTGGCGCGTAATGGCGCCGGTGGCTTTTTGTTTTCAGATCTCGCAAATCTTGCAGATATTGCACGAGCATTTCGAGTAAGTGAGTATTTCTGTAATTAACGCGTCTGTGCGGTGTCCCCTGGGTATGTTTTTTGCTTTATTGACTGGCATCGCGGTGTTACTATTTGCCTTCGTCTAAGGCTCGGCCCCATCGCTAACGCGAAGGAGCAACTTGCGTAGCTTGCGTGAGTATTTTTCTGCAAACAAGATTTAATTTTCTACGTTTTTTGTTGAAATCTTGGTGGAATAAATCTGTTTACAAAAGAAAATTCTTATATTTGCAAAGGATTTTCGTTACAGACACCTTTAATTAACAATTATGAAAATGAAAGTATTCTTCTGTGCAGTTGCAATGTTGTCAACTTTTTCCGTTGTCCTAGCTCAAGGAGAGAAACACAAGGAAGCAGACAAATTCGTGTGGTATCTACAGATGGTGGATGGGTACGCACAAGCCAGTGATTCCAAAGGCAATGTTATTATTCCTGCTGAGAGAGGATACAAAAGCATTGAGTATCACGTACCAGAATACAAACAAGTTGAATTTCCCTTCTTTAAGGTGAAAGTAGAGCGAGATGGAATAGAAACGGCAGGGGCTTGTGATTTGGATGGTACGGAATGTGTTCCGCCTGTATTCCTTTGGGCAGCAGGGCTAAAGGCTCTTGGCGCGAAGGATGCAAGGTATTTTAATGTATGTACATTAGACACACTATGTGGCGTCTATGATTTAAAGGGCAAGGAAATCATTGCTCCAGCTTTCAAATCTATAATGGCGTGGTATGAAGACAATCACTTATATTATGAAATCAAGACAAAGGACGGCCGGAATGGAGCTTTGGACGAGAATGGACGATGCATAGTGATGCCACACTATAACGTTTTGTCTTTTGTAGTCTTAGGGGGAAAGTTCCAGATCATCGAGACTGCCGGCGGTTCATTTCCTGTGTCAAATAAGTTAACAGATTATCATGTTCAACAAGACCTGTTGAATAAATCTTATGAAGCTGGAGTTGTAACGGACGATTTGTTGGCTGCAGCAGAAGGAATGGACGACAAAAGTGCAATCAAGAAATACAATGAGGCAATCAAACTAAAACCTTCTGCTTTGGCTTATTACCGTAGAGGTGTTTGTTACTTCCGCGAAGGAAAGTGGAAAGACGCTCAAAGCGATCTTCGTTTCGCACTCTATCTTGATGACTGTACACCGGAAACCTTCATGGCTGCAGATTCTCTTCTTGAACTTGCCGATATTAAGCGAAATGAGCAGTTGGTGCGTCGCGCTGAACGGCTTGAACGTATCGCCATGGCATTGGACGGAGTAGCTGCCGGACTAAATAGTGTTTCAAATACGCTCTCTACAATGAACAATAATAAGAGTTCCCTCGCAAACAACTCTTCTTCAGTGCCATCCAATATTGGCAGCTCAACGCCTTCTCAACAAAATGGATCGCCTTCAAATGCAGGTTTATCAAACACACATAAGCCATCTGAAAGATTATGTAGTTCTTGTGGAGGCGATGGGAAGTGTAGAGGCAGTCATCATTGCCATGGTACAGGAAAATGTAATTTTTGCAATGGGACAAAAATAACTTACGCACCTGATGGGACGACTATTTCATGTGCGCCATGCCATGGTAGCGGAAAGTGTTCTTTCTGTGGAGGAAGTGGTGTTTGTCAGCGTTGTAAGGGAAGGGGGAAAATATAGTAAGTTCCTAGGAGAACCGGAGTGAGGTGAGAGGTGACAAGTGATAATTGACAGTTAAGAATTAAAAGTTAAAAGTTAGGCAAGGGCCACTGGTGGAAACATCGGTGGCTTTTTCTTTTTTACCATTTCCACTTTTTCCACTTTTCACTTTTTACCATTATTGTTTTTGTGGAAATAGAATGCTTTTTTGTAGACTACTAATTTTTATTTCAACGTCAATAAGAAGAGATGTAAGAGGTAAGATGTCAGATGTAAGATGTCTGATGTAAGAAGTAAGAGGTTAGAGGGCTGAAGGCTGATGTAAGAAGGCTGAAACCTGAAACCTGAATCCTGAAACAAGAAAGAGGCCGCTGGCGCGAAAGCGTTGGCGGCTTTTTTTTATGCCTGTAACTGCTTTCTAACGAAAAAAATATGCAGAAAAACATCATTCTCTAACCTCTATGCTCTAAACTCTAAACTATTTTTCGTAATTTTGTGCCTGGATTGTGATATTTGAACATACCTTATTCATCGAAAAACATCAAAAACTCCTATGAAAAAGTTTTTCCTGACGCTCGTCGTCGTTCTGTGCGCAGCGACGGCATGGGCTGCGGAGAGAACCGTGACGTACACCTTCCTGGCGGAGCAAAGCCAATACACAAGCCGGTGGAAGCTCACCTTCACGCGCTCTGGCACCAGCTTCAACTACAGCACCGGCACGAAGGAAGCGATTATCCCGGACCTCACGAATACCACGGGCTTCACAGTGCAGCTCGACGATGGCCTGCAACTCACGTACAGCAGGGATGCGGGGCGTATGACGTTCGTTGGCTTCAACAGCTTCTGGCTCAACTTTCAGGGCGATGACAACACGCATCTCATCCTCAGCAGTTCGCACTACTACGTGACGCACGTCAGGCTGGCGACCGCCGACGGTGATCCACTCATCGGCCAGGCTTCACCCTGGACCGGCGCCGGCGCCCAGATGGACGCCGACGTGGATATGGTGACGCAGACCGACGCCCTCGATAACTACCGCACCTTCGACGCACACATCACCACCACGCAGACCTTCGCAAGGCTCACCGTGACCTACGCCGATGCGCCGCGTCCCTATGCCATCAGCTTCAACGAGGTGGAGGGCCTCACGAACCCCAACCCCGCAACGTACAGCATGACGACCAACACCTTCAATATTGTAGCGCCCACACGCACCGGCTACGACATCGGCGCCGTGACCTATACCGACGCCCTGCATCCCAACCCCACAGCGGCCGTGCTGCCCATGAATATCGTTCGCGGCGACGCTGCCACACGCAAGGCCATCAGCTTCAATGCCGCATGGACGGCGCACCACTACAGCGTCAGCTATGAGGCCAACGGCGGCAGCGGTGAGATGGCGGATCAGGACTTCACCTACGACGACGCCGGGCAGGCACTCAGCGCCAACAGCTTCACAGCCCCCACATGCTACCACTTCACCGGATGGAACACGGCGGCTGACGGCAGCGGTACCGGCTACGCCGACGGACAGCAGACGCCGAACGTCACGGCGACCGACGGCGCCACCGTCACCCTCTATGCGCAGTGGGCCATCAACACCTACAAAGTCCACTATGAGGCCAACGGCGGCACGGGCACGATGGACGATCAGGACTTTATCTACGGTCAATATCAGCAGCTCAGCGCCAACGCCTTCTCCCGAGAGGGCTACACCTTTGTCGGATGGAACGCGGCGGCTGACGGCAGCGGCGAGTGGTACAACACTACTGCGTATTACAGAAACTTCACCTCCGAGAACAACGCCACCGTCCCCCTCTATGCGCAGTGGGCGGCGTCGCGTGAAGTCTCCTACATCGACGCCAACGGCGCGGAACAGCAGGTGACGGCCATACTCATCAACGAATCGCAAACCGAGTACGGCACTGATCAAGCCACCAACTGGTACGTTGTGGAAGGTGAGGTCAACCTCGACCATTTGCATTTCTATAATGGCTTCACCCACCTTATCTTAGCGGACGGCGCAAGGCTTACCGCTAACAGCAGCACAGAAAATACTGTCCAATCCTACTATCTATATATATATGGCCAAAGCGAAGGCACAGGGCAGCTCGTTGCCTTCAGCGAAAGCAACTATGGCATCGGCACTGGCGACCACGATTTAATCATCAACGGCGGTAGTGTGACAGCCACTGGCGGTAAAAAACATACAGGCATCGACTGCGGCATCATCACTATCAACGGCGGGAACGTGACAGCCATTGGCGGTGAAAATGGTCATGGTATTGATGCCAGCAACTTCACTATCAACGGCGGTAACGTGACAGTCACTGGCGGTGAAAACTACCATGGCATTGATGCCATCAACTTCACTATCAAAGGCGGAAACGTGACAGCCATAGGAGGCAAAAACGGCCATGGCATCTACGCCACTTACAACGGCATCACCATCAATGGCGGTAACGTGACAGCCACGGGCGGTGAAAACGGCTATGGCATCTACACCTTTGGCGGCACCACCACCCTTGCCGGTGGCACGGTAATGGCCAGCAGTTACTATGGCACAGTCAAGATTAAATCTCCACTCTATTACACCGACGGCACTAAAATTTATAGCGGCACGCTGAGCAACGACCAGAAATCCTACATCGCCGGCAAGACGATGCAGCCGGTCCTGCGGCTGAGGGACAATGCCAATAATAGCACAGCCATCGCCGACAACGACGGCAAGGCCATCGCCGTAGCACTTCATGGCCGCACGCTCTACAAGGACGGCGACTGGAACACCCTCACGCTACCGTTTGATCTCGGCAACGAGGAGGCAGCAAGGGGTCATGAGTTCGACGGCACGCCGCTCGAAGGCGCCACGGTGAAGGCGCTCGCCAACAGCGAGAGCAGCGGCACCGGCTACGACGCCTCTACCGGCACGCTCACGCTCTACTTCGTGGACGCCAACAAGATAGAGGCCGGCGTGCCCTATCTGGTGAAGTGGGATAAGGCTGCAGACTACGACGATAATCCGACTGACTATGACATCACTGACCCTGTGTTCACCGGCGTCACCGTCAGCAATGAAGACCCCGCAGAACGCAAGGTGATCAGCTATGACCACAACGTGGAGTTCCGTGGCAACTACAGCCCCGTAAATCTTGATGGCGGCGATGCCAGCAACCTCTACCTCGGCACGCAGAACAAGCTCTACTGGCCCTCTGCCAAAAAGACCATCAAATCGTTCCGTGCCTACTTCCACGTGGCGCTCAGCGGGAACCTGCCGGCCCGCAACATCGTGATGAACCTCGGAGAAGACGATCCGACGGCTGTGGAAATTAAAAATGAAAAATTAAAAATGAAAAATGAGGCATCTGATGATGCCGCATGGTACGATTTGAACGGTCGCAAGTACACTGAGCGTCCCACGAAGCCGGGCATCTACATTCACAAGGGTAAGAAAGTGGCTATTTAATTGATAATTGATAATTGACAATTGACAATTATGAAGAAAGCATATACAAAGCCCGCCTGCGAGGTGGATGAGATCAAGATTGAGAGTAGCCTGCTTCAGGCCAGCGAGGTCCAAGGCAACGCCGATTTGGATCTGGGTGGCTCCGGCAACGTTAATGAACGTGCCCGCCAAGTCGTCGGTGTGGATTGGGACGATTGGGAGTGATGAGGTCTGATGTAAGAAGTAAGAGGTAAGAGCCAAAAGCGAAAAGCCAAAAGGCCGCTGGCGCGAAAGCGCCGGTGGCCTTTTTACTTCAGCCAGTCGAGCAGCTCGATGGTGCCGGCATCCTGCTCAATGTTCAGCGTGGGGACGTACTCCGTCATCTTCGTGCGGCCGCCCGACTTGTTCACCAGGAAATAAGTGAACGAGCCCGTGTAGCTGCGGAAAATCACCTGAAAGGTCGAGTCGGTCTCGTCGCCCAGCGTGACATACATCAGGTCGGGGCGATCCTCAGCCGGACTCCAGTCGTAGTTGCTGTGGCAGTAGTTGCTGACGCCCTCGCGGGCCATATCGGCCGTGATGACAGTGGTCTTGCCGCCGCAGGACGACAGCAGCAGGAGCGACAGGGCGAAGAAAAGGGCAAACGGCTTCACGGGCGGGAGGGCTTTACTTGTTCAGCGTCCAGGAGAAGCCGTCCTTGGTGTCCTTCACCTCGAAGCCCAGCTCCGTGAGGCGGTCGCGGATGGCGTCGCTCAGAGCCCAGTTCTTCTCGGCCTTGGCCTGCTGGCGCTGCTCCAGGAGCATATCGACCACGGCGCCATAAGCCGCCTCGCGCTCCTTGCTGCCCTCGCCGGCCTCGGCCTTGAGGCCCAGAATGTCGAAGGCAAAGGTCTGGAAGACGTCCTTCAGCGCGGCAGCCACCTCGGCGGTGATGCTGGCGTGACGGTCCAGGACGCTGTTGATGAGGCGGCAGGCCTCGAAGAGCTCGCTGATGACCAGCGGAGAGGCCATATCGTCGTTCATCGCGTCGTAGCAGCGCTGGCGCAGCTCGTCCACCTGCTTCATCTCCACCTGGGGCTGGCCCTTGGTCTTCATGCCTTCGGAGAGGCGCCCCAGAGCCTTCCAGCCCTCCAGCAGGCGGGCCAGGCCCTTCTCGGCAGCCTGCAGCGCCTCGTTGGAGAAGTCCACCGTGGAGCGGTAGTGCGCCTGAAGGATGAAGAAGCGGATGGTCATCGGCGAATAGCCGCGCTCCAGGCGCTCGTGGTCGCCGGCAAAGAACTGGGGCAGGGTGATGAAGTTGTTGTACGACTTGCCCATCTTCTTGCCGTCGATGGTGATCATGTTGTTGTGCATCCAGTAGTGCACCATCTGGCTGCCCTGAGAGGCTACGGCCTGCGCGATCTCACACTCGTGGTGGGGGAAGACCAGGTCGAGGCCGCCGCCGTGGATGTCGAAGTGGTCGCCCAGATATTTGCGGCCCATCGCCGTGCACTCGCAGTGCCAGCCGGGGAAGCCTTCGCTCCAGGGCGAGGGCCAGTGCATGATGTGCTCGGGCATGGCCTTCTTCCACAGGGCGAAGTCGGCCTGATTCTTCTTCTCGCCCACGCCGGAGAGCTCGCGGCTGGCGTCCTTGATGTTCTCCAGAGAGCGGCCCGAGAGCACGCCGTACTTATGGTCCTTGTCGTATTTCTCCACATCGAAATAGACCGAGCCGTTGCTCTCGTAGGCGTAGCCGTTGTCCATAATCTCGCGCACCAGCTGCTGCTGCTCGATGATGTGGCCGGTGGCATGCGGCTCGATGGAGGGCGGCAGACAGTTGAGGGCGTTCATCGCCTCGTGGAAGCGGTTGGTGTAGTATTGCGCCACCTCCATGGGCTCCAGGCTCTCCAGGCGGGCCTTCTTGGCAATCTTGTCCTCGCCCTCGTCGGCGTCGTGCTCCAGGTGGCCCACATCGGTGATGTTGCGCACGTAGCGCACCTTGTAGCCCAAGTGGCGGAGATAGCGGAAGAGCAGGTCGAAGGTGATGGCCGGACGGGCGTGGCCCAGATGGGCGTCGCCATAGACGGTGGGGCCGCAGACATACATGCCCACACGGCCCGGAGTGAGCGGGCGGAAGAGTTCCTTCTGGCGGGTGAGCGTATTGTAGATGAGGAAATTCTGTTCCATAGCGGAGAAAAGATCTTTTTACCTTATGAAAAGTGTTTCACTGCATAGAGCCGCCCACGATGTCGAGCAACTCGCTGGTGATGGCGGCCTGACGGCCCTTGTTGTACTGTATGCGCAGCTCGTCGAGCAACTCGTTGGCGTTGTCCGTCGCCGTCTGCATCGCCACGGTGCGGGCGGCGTGTTCGGCCGCCTGGGCGTCGAGCATCACGGTGTACATCTTCATGGCCAGCGCGTCGGGCACGAGGGCCTGAAGCAGCGCCTCGCGCGAGGGCTCCATGATGTTGGCGGCCGTCTCTTCAGCGCCCGCAGCGCCGACTTCGAGCGAGAGGGGCAGCAAAGCTTCGCGGGTGAGCACCTGTGAGGCGGTGTTCTTGAAATGCATGTAGATCAACTCCACGCCGTCGAGACGGCCCTCGAGGAAGTCGCCCGCCAGCGAAAGCGCCAGCTGCGAGGCGTCGGCGTAGGCGGGCTTGTCGCCCCGCTCCACGTAGTCGCGCTCCAGGGAGAGCCAGCTTCCCTGGCCTTTGGCCCACTTGACGAGCGCCTGATCCGGCTTGCGGCCCATGACGATGAGGCGCACGCGCAGACCCTCCTCGCGATATTGCTCCAGGGCGGCAACGGTCTGACGGATGACGCCCGCGTTGTAGCCGCCGCAGAGGCTCGTGTTGCTGGCAATCGAGACGAGGGCGACGGTCTTCTTCTCCGCATGGGGTGTGCAGAGCGGATGACGGACCTCGCCGCTGACGGCCATGCGCATGATGCCCTCCAGCTGCTGCTGATAGGGCAGGGCACCCTCGATGGCGGCCTGCGCCTTGTGCAGCTTGGCCGAAGCCACCAGCTTCATGGCGGAGGTGATCTTCAGCGTGCCGCCGACGCTGGTGATGCGTCCTTTGATTTCTTTAAGCGATGGCATTGCAAACGTTCTGTGCGGTCTCGCGTATGATATTCTCGATGGAATCGTCGATCTTGCCCTCGCCGAGCGGACGGATGACGTCGTCCTGATGGGCGGCGCGCAAGAGATCGAGGAAGCGCTTCTGGAAGTCGGCCACTTGGTCCACGCGGATCTTGGCCATCAGGCCCTTGGTGCCGCAGTAGAGGATGGCAATCATCTCGCCCACGGGCATGGGGCTGTATTGGGGCTGGATGAGCAGCTGGTTGTTCTTGCGGCCGCGGTCGATGGCCATAGCGGTGACGGCGTCCATGTCGCTGGAGAACTTGGAGAAGGCCTCCAGTTCGCGATACTGGGCCTGGTCGATCTTCAGCGTGCCGGCCACCTTCTTCATGCTCTTGAGCTGGGCCGAGCCGCCCACACGGCTCACGGAGATGCCCACGTTGATGGCGGGGCGGAAGCCCTGGTTGAAGAGGTCCGTCTCGAGGAAGATCTGGCCGTCGGTGATGGAAATCACGTTGGTGGGGATGTAGGCCGAGACGTCGCCGGCCTGCGTCTCGATGATGGGCAGCGCCGTGAGCGAGCCGCCGGCCTTCACGTGGCCCTTGAGGCACTCGGGCAGGTCGTTCATCTGCTCGGCCATCTCCTGCTGCTCGATGATCTTGGCAGCGCGCTCCAGCAGACGGGAGTGCAGATAGAAGACGTCGCCGGGATAAGCCTCGCGGCCCGAGGGGCGGCGCAGGATGAGCGACACCTCACGATAGGCAACGGCCTGCTTCGAGAGGTCGTCATAGACGACGAGGGCGTGGCGCCCCGTGTCGCGGATATATTCGCCGAGGGCGGCGCCGGCAAAGGGGGCAAAATATTGCAGCGCGGCGGGGTCGGCGGCGGTGGCGGCGATGACGCAGGTGTAGGGCAGGGCGCCTTTCTGGCGCAGCGTCTCCACCAGAGCGGCTACGGTGCTGCCCTTCTGGCCGATGGCCACGTAGATGCAGTAGACGGGATCGCCCGCCTCGTAGTTGCTGCGCTGGTTGATGATGGTGTCGATGGCGATGGCCGTCTTGCCCGTCTGGCGGTCGCCGATGATCAGCTCGCGCTGTCCGCGGCCGATGGGGATCATGGCGTCCACGGACTTGAGACCCGTCTGCAGCGGCTGCTTCACGGGCTGGCGGAACACCACGCCCGGAGCCTTGCGCTCCAGTGGCATCTCGAAGGTCTCGCCCGTCAGCTCGCCCTTGCCGTCGAGGGGCTGGCCCAGCGGATTGATGACGCGGCCGAAGAGCGACTCGTTGACCTTGATGGAGGCAATGCGGCCGGTGCGCTTGGCAATCATGCCCTCGCTCACCTTCTCGGCACCGCCGAAAAGCACGGCGCCCACATTGTCTTCCTCCAGGTTCATGACCACGGCCATGACGCCGTTCTCAAACTCCAGCAGTTCGCTCATCTCGGCATTCCTGAGTCCATAGAGGCGGGCCACGCCGTCGCCTACGGTCAGCACGGTGCCCACCTCCTCGAAGCGGCTGCTCGAGTCGATGTCGTGCAGCTGCTGCAGGAGCACTTCACTCACTTCGCTGGCTTTGATTTTGTTCATACGATTCTCTTGTTTTTATCGATGAAATGATTCTTGATGATTTCAAACTCGTGACTGACGGAGAGATCCAAACGCAGGTCGTCGAGCTGGAAGATGAAGCCGCCCATGATGTCGGGGTTGACCGTCTCCTCCAGAAGGACCTCCGAGGCCTCGCGGCTGTGCTCCTCCACCATGCGCTTCACGCGGCGGGCTACCTGGCCCGAGAGCGGCGTGGCCGTGATGAGGTGCACCTGGCTCACATGCTTCTTCTCGCGGTAGAGCGTGACGTAGTTGTGGGCGATGAAGAGCATCAGGTTCTCGCGCTTGTGCTGCAGAATGAGGGCGGCGAATTTTGTCCACACCGCTCCGGCCTTCTCCTTCGGCGTCTCCACCGCTTCGACGAGGACGCGCAACTTGTCCTCCTTGGACAAGAGCGGATTGGCCAGCACGCGGCGCAACTCCTCCGTGGCGAAATACACCCGGATGAAGCGCTGCACACGCTCGTAAATCTGGGTCTCCGCCCCGTTTTCGAGGGCGAAGTCCAGCAATGCCTTGGCATAGCGTTTGGCGATGACTCCGATATACATGCCGACGGTTTTAAATGCTCTCCTTTTCCTTTTCGTCCAAGAGGCGGTTGATGTAGTCCATCTGGGCCTGATCCGTCCTGAGGTTCTGACGCAGCACCTTCTCCGCAATCTCCACGCTGAGCAGACCCACCTGACGGCGGATGTCGCGCACGGCATCCTCCTTCTCCGCCTCAATCTGCTGACGGGCTTCGTCCATCACCTTCTGGGCGGCCGCGGTGGCGTCTTCACGCGCTTTGGCGATGATGTCCTGCCGCATGCGGGCCGCCTCTTCCAGTATCCTGCTCTGCTGATCCTGCGCCTCTTTGAGAAGACGGCCGGTCTCCTCCTGCACCTTCTCCAGCTTCTCGCCGGCCTCTTTGGCCTTGGCGACGCCTTCGTCGATGTAGCGGGCGCGCTCGTCAAGCATGCCGGTGATGGCGGGCCAGCCGAACTTGGTCAGCACGAAGAGCACCGCGGCAAAGGCCACGAGCATCCAGATGAAGAGTCCGCTATCGGGAATTAACAGGGACATGTCGTTAGCGACTTAGGTTTAGTTGGCCAGAAGACAAACAACGACGGCGAAGAGGCTCACGCCCTCGACCAGAGCGCCGATGATGATCATGGCGGTCTGCGTCTTGCCGATGCTTTCGGGCTGACGGGCCATGCTGTCCATGGCGGCGCTGCCGATCTTGCCCAGTCCCAAACCTGCACCGATGGCTACCAGACCGGCACCCAGTGCTGCTGCACCCTTGGTGGAGAGGATCTCCAAAAGAATCATTCCTAACATAGCTGTTCTGTTTTTTATAGGTTATTGATATTTTGTTTTTGTCGGTTTAATCGTGATGGTGATGCGCCTGAGAGAGGCCGATGTAGATACTCGAAAGCATGGTGAAGACAAAGGCCTGGATGAAAGCCACCAGGAGCTCCAGGCAGTCGAGGAAGACGGCCAGCAGCACACTCACCACACTCATCATGCCGTTGCCGGCGCCGGGCATCGTGGTGGCGGTGATGAAGATGACGCTCAGCACACCGATCAGGGCGCAGTGGCCAGCCAGGATGTTGGCGAAGAGACGGATGGTGAGTGAGAAAGGCTTGGTGAAGAGGCTGATGAACTCGATGACGGCCATCAGGGGACGCAGCCAGGCGGGCAGTTCGGGGTTCCAGAAGACTTCCTGCCAATAGGCTTTCGTACCGAAAACGTTGGTGATGACGAAGGTGAAGAGCGCCAGCGTCACCGTCACGGCGATGTTGCCCGTGAGGTTGGCCGAACCGGGAATGAGGCCCAGCAGATTCGTCAGGAAGATGAAGAAGAAGACCGTCAGCAGGTAGGGCGTGTAGCGCGCCGTGTGTTCGGGGATGTTGGCCTTGATGATGTCCTCGTAGACGAAGTTGACCAGCATCTCCATCGAGCCGATGAAGCCTTTGGGCGCTGCGGCGGTGACGTCTCTCCTCTTATACCAGCGGGCCGTGCCGAGAATCATCAGGCAGAGCAGCACGCTGGCCAAAAGCAGGCCGGCGACGTTTTTGGTGACGGAGCAGTCGAATGCGGGCCGCTCGCCGGTGGCCACTTCGATGATCTTGCCGGCGTTGGGGTTCTCCTCCGGCGCGATGGCCAGACCCTCATAGGCCTCGTGGCCGTGGTGGAAACGGGCGGAAGAGAAAGCGTGCCAGCCCGTGTGCTCGCTGTAGACCAGGACGGGCAGCGGCATGGCTACAGACGTCTGGCCCACGTCGGTCAGATGCCACCAGTAGCTGTCGCCCACGTGGTCGAAAATCATGGCGGTCACATCAAGGTCCTGTTGTCCCTTCATACTTTGGCGCACACGCTGATGATATCGTTGCTGACCTCCACATAGCCGCCGCGGATGCGGAGCTTCTCTTCCCCGGTCGCCGTCTGATAGCGAATCTCGCCCTCTGTGAGGGTGGAGACGATGCTGTCGTGGCCGGTCAGGACGGTGAAGCGCCCCCGTCCGCCGGGCACTTCGCAAAGTGTCACCTCGCCGTCAAAGAGCGTTTTCTCCGGGCTGTAGATGGTCAGTTTCATATTCCGTTAATGTTCTCTCGTTGTTATTGGCTTTACTGCGCAGCGGCCTCGGCGGCTTCTCTCAGCTTGCGGGCCTTCTCCTTGGCTTCTTCGATGGTGCCCACGTTGAGGAAAGCCTGCTCGGGCAGGTCGTCCACCTCGCCGTCGAGGATCATGTTGAAGCCCTTGATGGTGTCTTCGATGTTGACCATCACGCCCTTCAGGCCGGTGAACTGTTCGGCCACGGTGAAGGGTTGGGAAAGGAAACGCTGCACGCGGCGGGCGCGGTTGACCGTCTGCTTGTCCTCGTCGGAGAGTTCGTCCATGCCCAGGATGGCGATAATGTCCTGCAACTCCTTGTTGCGCTGGAGAATCTGCTTCACGCGCTGGGCGCAGTTATAGTGGTCTTCGCCGATGATGTTGGGGTCGAGGATGCGGCTCGTGGAGTCCAGAGGATCCACGGCGGGGTAGATGCCCAGCTCGGTGATTTTACGCGAAAGCACCGTTGTGGCGTCCAGATGGCTGAACGTGGTGGCAGGTGCGGGGTCCGTGAGGTCGTCGGCAGGCACATAGACGGCCTGCACGGAAGTGATGGAGCCCTTCTTTGTAGAGGTGATGCGCTCCTGCATCTTGCCCATGTCGGTGGACAGGGTGGGCTGATAACCCACGGCGGAAGGCATGCGGCCCAAGAGGGCGCTCACTTCACTGCCGGCCTGCGTGAAACGGAAAATGTTGTCGATGAAAAGGAGAATATCCTTGGAGGTGCCCACGGCATCCGAGTCGCGGAAGCTCTCGGCCACCGTCAGACCGCTCAGAGCCACAGAGGCACGGGCCCCGGGAGGCTCCGACATCTGGCCGTAGACCAATGTAGCCTGGCTCTTGGCCACCTCATCGTAGTCCACCGTCGAGAGGTCCCAGCGGCCTTCTTCCAGACCCTTCTTGAACTCCTCGCCGTAGCGGATGACGCCGCTCTCGATCATTTCCCTCAGGAGGTCGTTGCCCTCACGGGTGCGCTCGCCGACACCGGCGAACACGGAGAAGCCGTTGTGCTTCTTGGCGATGTTGTTGATGAGCTCCATGATGAGCACCGTCTTGCCCACGCCGGCGCCGCCGAAAAGGCCGATTTTACCGCCTTTCAGATAAGGCTCCAGCAGGTCGATGACCTTGATGCCCGTATAGAGCACTTCCTGCGAAGTGGTCAGCTCGTCAAACTTGGGGGGCTCCCTGTGGATGGGCAACGCGCCGCTTCTCGAGAGGCCCTTCATGCCGTCCACGGCATCGCCCACGACGTTGAACAGACGGCCCTTCACCTGATCGCCCACAGGCATGGTGATGGGCATTCCCGTCACCGTGGCGTCCACGCCGCGACTCAGGCCGTCGGTGGAGTCCATTGCCACGCAGCGCACGGTGTTCTCGCCGATGTGCTGCTGCACTTCGATAATCAGATCGCGCCCGTCGGGCCTCTTCACGATGAGTGCTTCATTGATGGCGGGTAAGCTGACGTTCTCTCCGGCTTCTGCCTGGAAGGCTACGTCCACCACAGGTCCGATTACCTGCGACACCCGTCCTTTAATTTGTGCCATATTTCAGTGCTGTTTCAGTCTATTTTCTGCGCAAAGATACGGATTTCGATTTTATCCGCCAAATTTTTTGCGCGATTTTTTCAAATTGTTCCGTTGTTTTGGTCATTGTGTCAGAGCAATGCACACCCGGTCCTGGAAATCGCGCCCTGAGCGGGCTCTCACGATGCCCTGATTGATGATGGCGAAGCAGAGCTCGTGGCCCTCGCTGCTGATGCAATAGCCGGCCAGGGAGACGATGCCCTCCACGGTGCCCGTCTTGGCCCGGACGTTGTCTTCGGCCGGGGTCTCCTTCATGCGCTTCTCCAGAGTGCCGTCGACGCCGGCGATGGGGAGCGCCTGCAGGAAGGGCTCGCGGACGGTCTCCTGCTGCCAGGCGTAGCGCAACACCTTCACCAGCAGCTCCACCGTGACGTAGTCGTAGAGCGAGAGTCCGCTGCCGTCGGCGATGAGGTAGTCCTTGGGCTCCAGAGAGAGTTCGCGCATCAAGCGCTCCACCTCGGCGGCGGCTTCGCGTCGTCCGGCGCCGCGCTTGCCGCTCCTGTCGGCCAGCTGCTGGAACATGCTCTCGGCCAGCAGGTTGTCGCTCTCCTTGAGCATGGGCAGCATCACCTCGTCCACGCGCTGCAGCTCCGTCTCGTTGAGCAGCGGAGCGCCGGGACTTTTGGGCTGGGAGATCTTGTCGTCCCAACACCAGCCCCATCCGGCTTCCTTCACGTAGGGCCGGTATTGGAAGTCGGCGCCGAGCGCCTTAAGGGCGGTCACGGCGGTGATGATTTTCTGGCACGAAGCGGGTCGCATGCGTTGCCGGTAGCCTGTGGCGTAGAGCAAAGAATCGTCGGTGAGGTCCCACACGGCCAGCGCCACCTGGGTGCTTTCGAAGAGGGAGTCCGTGAGCAGGCTGTCCAGCGCGGCTGTCGTGCGCTCCTTCCACGCGCCCTGGGCGTGCAATGCGAGGGCTATGCCGGTAAAAAAGGCAATTAAAAGTGTTTTTTTCTTCATATCGGCGGCAAAGATACTAAAAAAGTTGTAAATTTGCATTTGCAAACGACGAAAAACATGATACGCAAGTTCGATTTTCTGATTATCGGCGGCGGAGTGGCCGGTATGAGCTTTGCACTCAAAGTGGCCGACGCCGGCAAGGGCCGTGTGGCGCTGGTGTGCAAGACGACGCTCGACGAGGCCAACACGGCCAAGGCTCAGGGCGGCATCGCATCGGTGACAAACCTTGAAGTGGACAATTTTGAGAAGCACATCAGAGACACGATGATTGCCGGCGACTATATCAGCGACCCCGCTGCGGTGGAGCAGGTGGTCAAAGGCGGTCCGGACGGCATCCGCGACCTGCTGCGCTGGGGTGTGAACTTTGACAAGAAGGAAGACGGCACGTTTGACCTCCACCGCGAGGGCGGCCACAGCGAGTTTCGCATCCTTCACCACGCCGACGACACGGGGTTTGAGATTCAGCGCGGTCTGATGGAGGCGGTGCGCAGCCATCCCAACATCAAGGTGCTGGAGAATCACTATGCCGTGGAGATCATCACGCAGCATCATCTGGGCCGTGAGGTCAACCGCCACATGACCGACATCGAATGTTACGGCGCCTACGTCCTCGATCCCGACACGGGCAAGGTGGACACCTATCTCTCGCGCGTCACCCTCATGGCTACCGGAGGCACCGGTGCCGTCTATGCCACCACCTCCAACCCCAACATCGCCACCGGCGACGGCATCGCCATGGTTTATCGCGCCAAGGGCATCGTGAAGGATATGGAGTTCGTGCAGTTTCACCCCACGGTGCTCTATAACCCGGCGGAGACGCACCCCGCCTTCCTCATCACCGAGGCTATGCGCGGCTACGGCGGCATCCTCAAGTTGCCCAACGGCGAGGAGTTCATGCAGAAATATGACAAACGTCTCTCCCTGGCACCCCGCGACATTGTGGCGCGCGCCATTGACCGCGAGATGAAGATTCACGGACTCAAGCACGTCTGTCTCGACGTCACCCACAAAGACCCCGAGGAGACACGTCACCACTTCCCCAACATCTACGCCAAGTGTCTGTCCATCGGCATCGACATCACCAAGCAGATGATCCCCGTCTGTCCTTCGGCGCATTACATGTGCGGCGGAATCAAGGTGAACCTCAACGGCGAAAGCACCATCCATCGTCTCTACGCCGTGGGCGAATGCTCCTGCACGGGTCTGCACGGCGGCAACCGTCTGGCTTCCAACTCCCTCATCGAGGCGGTGGTCTATGCCAATGCCGCTTCGCGCCATGCGCTCTCCGTCATCGACGGCTATGAGTTCAACACCAAGGTGCCCGAGTGGAACGACGAGGGTACGATGTCCAACGAGGAGAAGGTGCTCATCGCTCAGGATATGCAGGAAGTGGGGCAGATTATGTCCAACTATGTGGGCATCGTGCGCTCCGACCTGCGTCTCAAACGCGCGTGGACGCGCCTGGACATCATTTATGAAGAAACCGAGGAACTCTTCCGCCGCGTGAAGCCCACGCGAGACATCTGCGAGCTGCGCAACATGGTCAACGTGGCCTATCTCATCACGCGTCAGGCTATGGAGCGCAAGGAGAGCCGCGGACTTCACTACACCATCGACTACCCCAAGCACGCCCTGGATTGACCGTATTCCGTTTTTACTGTAACATCTCCCGCTCTTGAAGAAGAACATCTTTGGCAACCTGATGATGATGGAGGGCCTCGCGCTGCTCTTCACCATGTGTGTCAGCCTTTTCTACGGAGAGAGCGACTGGTGGGCTTTCCTGCTTTCTGCTCTGGTGAGTTGGACAGTGGGCGGCAGCTGTTTGTTTTTCGGACGCCGGGCAGCTCAGGAACACTTTTCCCGCGCCGACTCCTTCATGGTGGTGGCGCTTTCGTGGGTGGTCTTCTCGCTCATCGGCATGCTGCCCTTCATCCTCTTCATGCACATGGATGTTGCCTCGGCCTTCTTCGAGACCATGAGCGGCTTCACGACGATGGGTGCCACCGTCATCACCGACATCGACGCAATGACCCACGCCACGCGCTTCTGGCGCGCCAACACGCAGTGGATGGGCGGTCTGGGCATCGTGGTGTTCTCCTTTGCCCTCATCCCGCTCTACGAGATGAAGAACGCCAACGTCTTTTCCGCCGAAGTTACCGGCATCGGCCTTGACCGCCTGCGTCCCAAGATCGGCTCCACGGCGCGCCGTCTGCTACTCATCTATCTGCTGCTCACCTCGGTGTGCGCCCTCTTCTACTGGGCCGGGCCGATGAACCTCTACGATGCCGTCTGCCACGCCATGACTACGGTGGCCACCGGCGGCTTCTCCACTCACAGCGAGAGTATCGGATACTTCCACAGCGCCTATGTGGAGTATGTGGCCTCGGTTTTCATGCTGATTTCATCGGTCAATTTCTCCCTTTTCTACTACGTCAGCATCCGACGCGGCCGGGTCATGCTGCGCAATGAGGAGCTTCACGCCTTCCTTTGGATCGTCTTTTTCCTGACGGGCATCTTTATGCTTCTCTTCCGCTATGCTCCGATGAGTGCGGAGGCTGTTGCCGTGGCGCCGCAGGGCCTGGAGCAGACGTTCCGCACGTCATTCTTCCATGTGGCCACCGTCATCACCACCACGGGTTTTGCCGCCGAGACCTACGACTACGTCTCCTGGGGGGCGCCTTTCTGGATGCCCACGGTGTTCATCATGGCTCTGGGCGGTTGCGCAGGCTCTACGGCTGGCGGCATCAAAGTGATCCGCCTTCTGGTGAGTCTCAAGGCGGCCTTCAATGAGTTCCTGCTGCAGTTGCATCCGCGCGCTGTGGTGGCGGTGCGCATCTCGGGCCATGTGTTGCCTGTGGAGCGCGTTCGCCGCACGCTCACCTTTATCTTCATCTACATCTTCCTGGCCGTGTTGAGCATTTTCCTGCTTACCTGCATGGGGTTGGATGTCGACACGTCGATAGGCGCCAGCATCTCCTCTCTGTCCAATGTCGGTCCGGGTACGGGTTTGGTGGGCCCCTCGGGCACGTTTGCCGAGGTGCCCGCTCTGGGTAAATGGATACTGTCACTGCTCATGGTCATCGGCCGTTTGGAAATCTTTACGGTGCTCTTCCTTTTCTTCCCCTCTTTCTGGCAGGAGCGGAAATGAATGCAATTCTGTTTTATGGACAGGATTAAGGTCTTCATCACGGCAATGTTGCTTTGTTCGCTCACGGCGGGTGCGCAGCAGGACAGTGTGCAGGTCGTTAGGGAGAAGGCCAAGCCCATCTTCGGCATCACGCTGGTCAACCAATACATCTGGCGCGGACAGGACGAGGGCAACGTGTGTGTGCAGCCTACCGTCGGCGTAAGTTACAAAGGGCTCAGTTTTTCGGCCTGGGGCAGCGTGGGCTTCCAGCGCGACGACCTCAAGGAGTTCGACTTGCTGCTCTCCTACACCACGCATGGATTCAACGTGGGCATCACCGACTACTGGTTCGGCCAGGGGCGTTATTTCCTCTACACCAACAACGAGACGACTCATGTCTTCGAGGCCAATGTGGGCTATGACTTTTTCGGCTACGTCTCCCTGCAATGGTATACCAACTTCGCCGGCAACGACGGCAAAAACAATGGTGGCCACAGAGCTTACTCCAGCTATTTTGAACTTTTGGCACCCTTTCATGTGCTGACGCTCGACTGGAAGGCTGCCGTAGGTTTCGTGCCTTACGCCACGTCGTTTTATAACACAAGCGGATTTGCCGTGACCAACGTGAGCCTGACGGCTACGAAGGACTTCCTAATCTGCAAGAAATACCACCCGCCCGTGTTCGTCGGTTTGACGGTGAATCCTGACTCGGAGAAGGTCTATATGCTCTGCGGAGTGGGGTTTAACCTCTAACAGCAGATCCTTAACATAAACACAATAGAAAGAATGATAAGAAAAACGCTATTGGCGACCGCCATGTTTCTGCTGACACTTCCGGTCGCAGCACAGTGGAGGGTGGGTCTCACCGCAGGTGCCGACTACAACAGCTACAGCATCAACAAACAGTATCTGGAGGATCTTCACTACAACGGGCGCTGGGGCGTGACGCTCGGCGCCACGGCGCAGTATAACTTCTTCGACTGGCTCGGCGTGCGCGCCGACCTCAACTGGACGCAGAAGAACCACCGGGAGGAGCGCAGCCTCGTGCCCATAGATTATAAGGTGCGCAACAACTACCTGCAGTTGCCCGTCATGGCCAGCTTCAGCTTCGGCGGCCAAAAATGGCGCGGATTTTGCAACGTGGGCGTCTACGGCGCCTACTGGATGAACGGCCGCATCAACGGTACGGACTACAACTCGTTCTCCAATAAAATCTATTCCGTTAGTCAGGACAAGGAGTTCTACAGCGAACGTGACAAGCGCTGGGACTGCGGTCTGGTGGGTGGCCTCGGCGTGGAATACCGCTTCGCAGAGCATTGGGGCGCGCAGCTGGAGCTGCGTTGCTACTACAGCACCACCAGCACCGTGAAGCAGACCGACCACGTGAAGGACTACCGCTACAACACCACCACGGCGATGCAGGCCGGCGTCTGCTATTATTTCAACGGCAAAAAGAAGTGAGGAATCATCCGGGCAAGTGGCAAATACATGAAAACGATGAAAAGACTGACAAGCAAAATATACGTGCTGGGAGCGGTGCTCCTGACCCTGACGCTGGCATCGTGTCGGGAGGACAGTGACGAGTTGGTGCCCTACAGCAGCACCGATGCCGTAATCTTCAAAGAGGCCTCAAAGAGCTATGCGGCGCAGTTTAAAATACTCTGGAACGGAATCAATCAGAACTACGGCATCTGGGACGTGGAGAAAGAGCTCTACGGTCTGGACTGGGACGATGTCTACGACAAATACCTGCCCCGTTTCGAGGCGCTCGACAAGCAGGAAGAGGTGACCGACGAGGAGCTCCAGAAGTTGCTCGAGGAGGTGATGGCGCCGCTTCACGACGGCCACATCTATGCGGAGCTCTATAATTTCAAAAGCGGTAACTACGTCGAAACAAGTTCTTCGTGGTTATACAACGAATCGCGCGAGGATTACTATGTGTACACTCACGAGGTGTCATCCCAGGCTTATCCGGCCGACATCATTGAGGAAAAGCATGCCACAATGACCGGCGAGGCCGTGTTGGGCGAGCTGGCTCCGCACTTGCAGTGGCTTCGGGTTGAAATCGAAAAACTGGTGCAGAAAACCACACCGACGGAGATGGAGCTCTTCCGTCTGCAGCAGCTCACTGCATTGGCCCAGGGGCTGACGGTAGCCATGAATATGAGAAACGCTGCACAGATGGTGTTGGCCCTCAACGTGCTGGCCACGAAATACGAATTCCTCCACATGCCCGGGCTGCAACTCTATACTCCGGAGCTCTACAGCAACGATGGCATCAAAATGCAATATGTGCTCTTCAAGGGCAACATCGTCTATTTGCGCTTAAACCGATTTGGCCTGAAACCTTATCTGGACGCAGAAGAGTCGGCCGGAATCATCGTCAAGGGCACAGAGGGCGACGTGAAGCTCATCAGGAAGGTGCAGGACACATGGAAGGCTTGGTTCGACAAAATACAGGAGTTGAAAGCCAACGGCTCTCTGGGCGGTGCGATCATTGATGTGCGCAACAACGGCGGCGGAGACATAGATGACTACCAATACGCTTTGGGCGCTCTGCTTCCCCCGGGCGGCTTCGAATACGCCAAGTGCCGATTCAAGAGAGGCACCGGCCGCTACGACTACTCGTCGATGATGCCGATGATCGGCACCACCCTTAACGAAGACCATGCCGTCGTGACGGAGCCCGTCGTGGTGCTCGCCAATTGCAATTCCGTCAGCATGGCTGAGATGACAGCTTTGGGCGTCAAAAGAATGGAGAACGGTCGCCTGATCGGCAAACGCACTTGGGGCGGTTTGTGCGGGTTGAATTACAACCAGAATTACAGAAACAACTATGCCGGCAATGTGGGAGAGAAGCACGCGACGCCCGTCTATGTCTACATCCCTGTGTGCTGCTCTTTCAGTCTCGAGGGCAAGAGCTACGAGGGCGTCGGCGTGGAGCCCGACATTGATGTGGCTTTGGATCTCGAAGCCTACAAGGCGACAGGACGCGACTCGCAACTTGACCGCGCGCTGCAGTACATCAGAGAAGGGAGGTAATGGCTAAAGTTTAGAGTTTAAAGTTTAGAGTTTAGAGATTGGAGTTAAACGATGAAACCATCTTATATATATAATGTAAAAGCGATGCTTGGCGCACTTGTGCTTGCCGGCATCATGGCGGGTTGTGCGGACAACGAAATCGTGGAGATCACCCCCGCAGACGACTCGTCGCAACGGCAGGAGCCCTACGTGCCCGAGAGCGATGACATATCCAGAGCGTTGGCTGCCATCGAAGGCATCAGCGATGTGACAGTAGATCGCGAAACTTACGGCAATCGTAAGGCCTACTACTTTTTCGTGGAAATGCCCGTGAGCCATCGCGAGGAGACGGGACAGACGTTCCGCCTGCGTTGCGCGCTGGAATATGAGGGGGCCGAGGCGCCTGTTGTATTTTACACGAGCGGCTACGATGTGGGCAACAATACCAATCTGTTGGACCCCAATGAAATGAAGGGATTCCTGAAGGCCAACATGCTGCACATGGAGCACCGCTATTTCGGTGAGTCGCAGCCTCAAAGCCTCGATGACATCAGTTACAAGTATCTTTGGACGGAAGAGTGTGCCTACGATATGCACCGGGTGGTGACGCTCTTGAAGGAGAAGTTCTTCACGGGTGACAACCAGTGGGTGAGCACCGGATTGAGCAAAGGCGGCATCACATCGGCGCTCTACGCCTATTACAGCGATCTCCACGGATGGGACGACATGGACCTCTATGTGCCCTTCGGAGCTCCCTTCTTCACCGGTACGCCTACGTCCAGCGAAGACATGGCACTGGGCACCTATACGGTGAACGTCTGCGGCAGCGGATACGATGAAGGCAGCGATGAGGACAAGGCCTTCAAGAACCTGCGCAAATTCCCTAACCACATTGCCAATGGTAAACCCCTGCGTGATGCATGTTTGCGTATGCTCTGGCAAAAGTGTCCTGCTTTGTATCTTGCTGTCCTGAAAGCCTATCCCGACAATATTGAACAGGCTGCTACGGCAGTTGTACTTTCGGAGTTTTATGAAAATCTCTCGAACAAGTTTTCCTATGTGCCTTACAGCAAGTGGGCCAAGTTGGTGCCGGATCCCTACATCGCCACCAGGCCGGAAGCGACAGCGGAAGACATTGCTAAAGTGGCGGAATTTATATTTACCACTTCAGAAGAAATGGCAGATATGCTCTCTTCGGATGATGAGGACCTCCTGCAGACACGAGGATACACATCCGATGAAGTGCGACAACACCGGCAGAATGGTGAAAGGTTTGAGAGTTACTACATACAGGCCATACGTGAATTGGGCAGCAAAAGATACGACTATTCACTCCTTAATGAAGGCAGTTTCCTGACGGCCGAAGTTGCCGCAGAAATCAATGCCAATGTTTCGGAGCTGGAAGGCCTCTACAAAGACGTCTATCCCAACCAGTGGGATGGAGGGGAGCTGATGAAAAAGGTCTGGAACTGGCTCCATACCACGGGGAAGCATCTCCTTTTCGTTTACGGCGCGCAAGACCCTTGGACCGGTGCTGCCATCCCCGACATCACGGACAACGTCAATGTGCATAAGGTGCTGGCTCCCGGAGTGGGGCACTCCAATGACTTCATGACGGGGTTTGACAAGAATACTTCACTCACCATCCAAAGCATCATCTCGTCGTACATTAAGCATTAATGTTGGCACCACCTGAATCCTGAAACTTGAATCTGGAAACAAAAAAGGGTCTCCAATCGGAGGCCCTTATTGTTGTGGAGCTGGAGGGAATCGAACCCTCGTCCAAACAGAGATACCCGGAGCTTTCTACACGCTTATTCCGGCCTTCGGTTTTCGTGCGCCATCAAGACCCGGACCACCAAATGACGCCTTATCCTCTAAAGTCTCATCACCAGGGCGAGGCCCCGGGTGACCAGCTCCGATTTCACTGTGCCACAGAATCCGGGTGCTTCGGAGCGGGGAGTCCCGGGGTGACATCTCGTCTCAGCACCTGGTGCCGAGATTGAGCCAGTAACCTACTGTACTTCGGTTAGGCAGCGAGAGCGTAGTTACGTTCGCCAGATAAATCTTCGGAAGTCATGGATTAAAGAGAGCGGCCTCCAACTCTCTGCGTGCTTACACCGACCATCGGTCTGCTGTCAAATCCAGTCAGCCCCATAGAAGACGGCTCAAAAAGCGAGTGCATTCCGCCGAATGTGGGCGCAAAAGTACAAAAAAGTTTTCGAAACAACGACCGAAAAGCTAAAAAAAAGTGCACAAAAATGCCCGTTTCCCGGGAAATATGTCGTTTCAGGCGGGAAGCGTTCTGATAATTTTACCGCGAACAACTTACTTCTCACAGCAGCACTCGCAGCCAATCAGCTTCCAGCACAGGGCTGCCAGAGCACCGCCGACGAAGGGGCCGACGATGAACACCCAAAGCTGCTGCAGAGCCTGACCACCCTCGAAGAGAGCGGGGCCGATGGAGCGGGCGGGATTGACGCTGGTGCCCGTGTAGTGGATGCCCACCAAGTGGATCAGAATCAGCGAGAGGCCGATAGCCAGACCGGCGAAGTTGTTGGTGGCGCCGTTGGTCTTGGAGGTGGCGCCCAGCACTACCATCACAAAGATGTAGGTGAGCACAATCTCAGCCACGAGGCCGTTGATGACATTAGCCGAAGCGCAGGCGTTGGCACCCGTCTTGGTGCCCAAAGCCAAAGAGGGATCCAGAGACACCAGGCAGTAGAGCACGGCGGCGGCGATGACTGCACCGATTACCTGGAAGACCATGTAGCCGCAGGCATCCTTGGCACTCATGCGGCCGCTCAGGCAAACGCCCAGCGTGATGGCGGGATTGATGTGGCAGCCGGAGATGCCGCCGATGGTGTAAGCCATAGCCACAACGGCCAGACCTAAAGCGATGGCGGTGCCCACAACGGAAGCGGTGTCACTGCCGCAATTCAGGCTCACGGCAGCGCCGCAACCCAGGAAAGTCAGCACGAAAGTGCCAAAACACTCAGCAAAATACTTTTTCATAGTTTCTTACGTTTTAAAAGTTAGAAAAAGAATACTATATCTTATGCAAAAGTAGTCAAAAAGACTGAAACGGACAAACTTTTGGCCAAATTTTTACAACAATTTGAACTCATAGCCTTCATTGCGCAGCCACTCGAGGGCCGATCGCAACATCAGTCGCAACTTGTCGATGCTCTTGAGTGAGTCGTGAAAGGTGATGATGGAGCCCGGGCGCGCATAGCGCTTTACATTGGCGAGCACATCATCGGCAGAAAGCAGGCGCGAATAGTCGCGTGTGACCAGATCCCACATCACCACCGTGTAGCCCGAATAGCGCAGTGTGCGATACTGCACCAGGCCCATGTAGCCGTGTGGCGGACGGAAGAGGTTGATGTTGCGGCGCGGGGTGAGTGTTTTGAAAAGTCGGTCGCAGCGATAGACGTTGGCCAGATACTTCCACGAGAGCCACTTGATGCCCCCGATGTGGTTGAAGGTGTGGTTGCCTACATGATGCCCCCGGCGGAGCACCTCGAGGTAGAGCTCGGGATACTTGCGCACGTTGTCGCCCACCATGAAGAAGGTGGCCTTGATGCCCATTTCATCGAGCAGGTCGAGCACAAAGGGTGTCGCCTCGGGGATGGGCCCGTCGTCGAAGGTGAGGTATACCGCCTTCTCCGACGGGTCCATACGCCAGAGGGCATGTGGGTAAAGCCAGCGCAGGAAGCGGGCCGGTTGTTCGATGATCATCAGTAGAGCGTCTGGAAGAGGCGGTTGTAGTAAGACAGCTTCTCGTCAAAGGCGTTCAGGCGGGAGCCGCCGTAGATCATCATCACGTCAAGCGCGCGGTCGAAATAGTAGATCGACACCATGATGTCGCGCGAAGAAAGCTTCTGCATGTGGGGCGACATATGTGCGTACCATTCCAGATATTCCGCGCACGACGTGGCCACGGCGCAACAGATGCGGTCGGCCGTCTCGGCTTCACCGGCAAGAGCCCATACGCGAGCCAGCTCGATAGAGCCGCTGTTGTAGTTGTGGGGCACCGTGGTGGCAGGCACGGCTTCCTCAGCACGGCGCACTACCTCAAGAGCGCGCACGGTGTCACCGCGCTCCACCAACGCTTCAGCCAAAGTGGCAAAGAGGCGGCGATGGGTCCAGCACATGCGCATAACGGTTTCGTCGAGGTAGATGTCTGGATTGTCGATGCCGCCGAAGCGGAACTTGTGCATGAGGTTGTCATACATGCGATCCACATCGATGTCGCGGCCCGTCTGCTCCGTGTCCCAAGGGGTGATGCGATTGGCCAGGCCCTCCTGCACGAAGTTGCGTCCGAGGTTGCCGTAGTTGTCGCTGCCCACAGTGAGTGCCACGAAGATGGGGCGCTCCCAATTGCAGCGGGCCAGCATCTCATAGATCATCATCTCACTCTTGTAGACGGCGCGTTTGCCCTTAAGCGAAATCGGCATAACGTCGGGAATGCTGTCGCCTGCCATCATCATGCCGCTGCGGCGCACGGCCTCCTTGTCTACGGTGATGACCATGCTGTCGGTGGGGAACACCTGCATATCGGGGTCGTCGCTGAGAATCCAGTGCTTGATGACGTTGGAGAGCTCGTATGGGTTGTCGCCCACCAAGGCACGCAGCATCTCGGGGTCGTCCTTATAGTAGTCGAGCACCTGCTCCAACAAGCCCGGGCGCACGGGGATGCCCTCGCGTGTGCCGCTGACGTAGTCAATGCGCTTCCACGAAATGGGCACCGAAGGCGAGTCATAGGCCGGGCGCTTCATCTGGTCGATGTACCAGTCGGTCTGCAGATAAGAAAGGTTGCACACACGCGCGTCGGTGCGGAAACCCTCCGTCTCCTGGCAATACCACAGAGGGAAGGTGTCGTTGTCACCGTTGGTGAAGATGATGGGATGGCCGCTCTCGGGCAGAGACATGAGGTAGTTCTGGCCGAAATCGCGACAAGTGTAGCGACCGGAGCGGTCATGATCGTCCCAGGTTTGAGACGCCATCTGCAGCGGCACAAGCACGCACAGGCAACCCAACAGGGCAGCGGGGCGCTCCTTTTTCAGTGCCCGTGAGAGCATCTCAACGAGGCCGGCCACACCGAGTCCGCACCAAATGGCAAAGGCGTAGAAGGAGCCGGCGTAGGCGTAGTCGCGTTCACGGGGCTGCATGGGCGTTTGGTTGAGGTAGATGACAATGGCCAGGCCTGTCATGAAGAAGAGGAAGAAGACCACCCAAAACTGCTTCACGCCCTCGGGCACGGCATCGGCGTCGGAGAGACGGCGACGGTCCTTGCGGTACACCTGCCAGAAGAAACCGATGAGACCGAGCAAAAGCGGCAGGCAGTAGAAGACGTTGCGGCCCTTGTTGTTCTTGAGGTCGGAGGGCAGCAACGACTGGTCGCCCAAGCGCATGTTGTCAATGAACGGAATGCCCGTGAGCCAGTTGCCGTGCTCGGGCTCGCCGTTGCCCTGAAGGTCGTTTTGGCGACCGGCGAAGTTCCACATGAAGTAGCGCCAGTACATGAAGTTGAGTTGGTAGGAGATGAAGAAGCGCAGATTTTCCAATTGCGTGGGCATCTTTACCGTTATCTTCTCGCCGCAGCGGTCGAAAGGTACTTCATAGCCCTTCACGCCGCCGAGCCAGTCTTCATAGGCCTGGGCGTGACGGTCGGAATACATGCGGGGAAAGAGCATATTCTGTCCGTAGACATAATCGACGTCGTAGCGTTGAATCTCGTAACGGTCGGGCTCGTCGGGAGACTTCTTCTCCTTGCGCTGATAGACGGGAGCGCCCTTGGTGGAAACAGGCACACAGTAGTTGCCGTCGGGGCGCAGCTCCACTTGGGAGTTGTAGGCCTGTCCGTAGAATAGTGGGCGGTCGCCGTATTGCTCACGGCCCAGATATTGACCCAGAGTGAAGATGTCCTCGGGGGAGTTCTGGTCCATCGGCGTGTTGGCTGTCGAGCGGATGACGATGACGGCGTAAGACGAATAGCCAATCATGAGCATCAACATGCAGAGCAGCGAGGTGTTCATAATGCGGGTGGTGACCCAATGGCGGCTGTTGCTGTCGCGATGGTTGAGCAGCAGATAGAGCAGGCCCAGGACGATGACACCGACCACCACACTGGTGATTCCGTGGCTGTAGAAGGGAATGCCCAAAAGACCGACAGAAAGCAGGTAGGAAAGATTCATGCGCAGTCGGCTTTTCTCCTGATGCGTTTCCCATATGGCCCAAAGGATGACGGCGGTGAGCAGTGCGATATAGACCACCAGGCCCGTGTTGAAGGGGCAGTTGAGCGTGTTGACAAAGAGCAGCTCGAACCAGCCGCCCACCTTCACGATGCCGGGCACCACGCCGTAGAGCACCGCTGCTACAAGCAGGAAGCTGATGCCGAGAGCAATGAGGCTACCCTTAAGCGTGGCCTCTCGTGTCTTCTTGTAGTAGAAGATGAGCACCAGAGCCGGCAGACACAGAAGGTTGAGCAGGTGCACACCGATGGAGAGGCCGGTGAGATAGGCAATGAGGATGAGATATCGGTCAGAGCCGGGCTCGTCGGCATGGTCTTCCCATTTGAGCATCACCCAAAACACGATTGCCGTGAAGAGCGAGGAGTAGGCATAGACTTCACCCTCAACGGCAGAGAACCAGAAGGTGTCGGAGAAGCAGTAGATGAGCGCACCGGTGAGAGCGGAAGCCTCTACGGTGATGCACTGCGATAGTGTTGTCACCTGACCGTTGTCACCCACCAGTTTGCGGGCCAGGTGGCTGATGCTCCAGAAGAGGAACAGGATGCAGAGCGCCGAGAAAAGCGCACTCATGATGTTGACCATGTAGGCCACCAGTGTCGGATCATGGACAAGTTGGGTGAAGAGGTTGGCCGTAAGCATAAAGAAGGGGGCCCCTGGCGGGTGACCGACTTCCAGCTTGAAGGCTGTGGTGATGAACTCGGGGCAGTCCCAAAAGCTCGCTGTGGGCTCCACCGTGGAACAGTAAGTAAAGGCTGCCACGGCAAAGGTCAACCACCCCACGAGGTTGTCAATGAGTCTGAAGTTTTTCATATTGCAGAAACAACAAATATTATAATCGCATAACGGACGGCCTTGCCGGCGGTGATGGCTGTGGCCGTGATATAGGGATTGGCCCGCATAAGGCCTAACGTGACGGATAGCACGCTGCCGAAGACCGGCAGGAAACACAGAGCACCCACCCAGGCGCCACGGCCCTGAAGCCAAGTCTGCATCCGGGCCACACGCTCTCTTTTGACGTGGGCATAACGCTCAATCCACTCCATACGTCCCAAAGTGCCCAGACCGTAGTTGAACATGCTGCCGGCGGCATTGCCTACTGTTGCCGAAAGTAGCAGCGGCCAAGGTTCAAGCCCTGCGAGTTGCAGCGCCACCAGCACTGCTTCGCTGGAGAACGGGAACACGCTGCCCGCCAAAAAAGCACTCAGTGTCATGCCCCAGTAGCCGTATTGGGAGAGAAAGTCTATGAGTTCCTGCATTGTTCGGCGAATCGGATAACCAGGGGTGAGAGGCATGCGGCGAGGCCCCCGATGAGTGAATGATAAAACTGGGGGAAAATAAAAATCAGTCCCCATAGTGCCACACTGTTGTGTACCGCGATGTAAGCCTCAAGGCGTTGTTGTATCATGCTGCGGTGACGGGTGTGAAAGAAATGCCAAATGCAGAAGACGCCCAAAAGGCTGATGACGCCCCACGGAATCCACTGCCATGCAGAGAAGCGGCTGAAATAGTCCACTATGACATGCATCGGATAAGCGGCAATGAAGACCACGTAGAGCCAGGGCCGCGTGGTAAAAGCCGTGTGGAGGGAGTCGAAATACTCGGTGTTCTCCGACAGCAGGCTTAGCAGCGTCATGAAGACGTAGGGCACCGAAAGACCGAAAACACCGGCCCAAAAGACACGCCACGTGAGGCAGCGCATCAGGACGCCCGTGTGCCACAAAAAAAACGGGATTAGCAATAGCATCCAGGGTGTAAGCACCGCAGAGATACTAAGGAAGAAGAAGGCGTGGAGAATGGGCACGACCGGCTGCTCCACCTTGTAGCAGGCGTAGAGCGAGCGTTGCGCCAACAGCATCGAGACACCCGTGAAGAGCGCCAGCATGAAGTGCGCATTGCCGATTAACGACAGGCAGAGCAGTAATATTGTGATAAAAACGTTCACGCCGGGGAGGAAGTTTAGAGGCTGGAGAGCAAATCCTGGCCGATGTCGCGGCGGAAATAGCGTCCTTCGAACAGTATCTTTTGGGCTTCAGTCATGCTCTTGCGAAGTGCCTCTGCCTGAGATTCACCGTAAGAAGAAACTGCGATGACACGGCCGCCGGCAGTTACGGTGCGTCCTTCTTTCACGGCTGTGCCGGCGTGGAAGACTACAGATTCCGGGTTGGTGATATTTTCGATGCCGGTGATCTCGAAGCCCTTTTCATAGTGACCCGGATAACCGCCGGAAACAAGCATCACACATACGGCACTACGCTGATCGAATTCCAACGGACACTCTGCCAGGCGGCCTTCGGCGACAGCCTCGAAAAGCTCCACCAGGTCGCTCTTGATGCGCAGCATGACGGTCTCCGTCTCGGGATCGCCCATACGGCAGTTGTATTCAATCACCTTGGGCTCACCGTCCACGTTGATGAGGCCGAAGAAAATGAAACCCTTGTAGCAGATGCCCTCCTGGCGGAGACCCTCGACGGTGGGACGGATGATACGATCCTCAACCTTCTGCATCCATTCTTTTGTGGCAAACGGCACGGGAGAAACGCTGCCCATGCCGCCGGTGTTGAGGCCGGTGTCGCCTTCACCGATGCGCTTGTAGTCTTTGGCTTCGGGAAGTATTTTGTAGCCGCTGCCGTCAGTGAGTACGAAGACGGAGCACTCAATGCCGTCCATAAACTCCTCAATGACCACACGCGAAGAAGCATCGCCGAACATGCCCGAGAGCATCTCCTCAAGTTCCTTTTCTGCCTGCTCCAAGGTGGGCAGGATGAGCACGCCCTTGCCGGCACAGAGGCCGTCGGCTTTCAGCACATAGGGAGCTTTGAGGGTGCGCAGGAAAGCCTTGCCCTCGGCAAGTGTGGCGCCCGTGAAGGTGCGGTAGGCTGCCGTGGGGATATTGTGACGCTGCATGAAAGCTTTGGCAAAATCCTTGGAGCCTTCGAGGCAGGCGCCTTCCTTGGAGGGGCCGATGACGGCGATGTCCTTCAGTTCGGCATCATCGCGGAAGAAGTCATAAATACCCTTGACCAAAGGGTCCTCGGGGCCCACCACCACCATGCTGACGCCATGGGTCAGCACAAAGCGCTTGACGGCCTCAAAATCGTCCGCTTTCATCGGGACGTTTTCTCCGCAAGCCATTGTACCGGCATTGCCTGGTGCAATGTAGAGTTTCTCACACTTGGGACTTTGGCTGATTTTCCAAGCCATGGCGTGCTCTCGGCCGCCGCTGCCTAACAACAGGATTTTCATTTCAGATAGTCTTCAAAATATTGAGTGATGCGTTCATGCAAATGTATGCGATCGTGACCGAACATGTTGTGTTCGTCGCCGGGATAAACGAAGAAGTCGGGATGAGTGCCTTCGTCGGCGCAGCGGCGCAGGAAAGAGAGGGCGTGCTGGGGCACCACGACAGGGTCGTCGCCGCCGATGATGATCTGCAGGCGACCCTTCAGGCGGTCGGCACGCTGTTTGAGGTCGCACTCTTCGTAGCCTTCGGGGTTGCTTTGCGGGGTGCCCATATAGCGCTCGCCGTACATCACTTCGTAGTATTGCCAGTCGATGACGGGTCCGCCGGCCACGCCCACCTTGAACACTTCGGGCCAGGTGAGCATGAGGTTGATGGTCATGTAGCCGCCGTAGCTCCATCCGTGCACACCGATACGGTCGGTGTCCACGTAAGGCAGCGAGCGGAGAAAGTTTACGCCCGTCATCTGGTCTTCTCGTTCCACGATGCCGAGACGGTGGAAGGTGACTTGTTCGAACTCGCGTCCGCGCCACTCGGCGCCGCGATTGTCAAGTACGAAAACAAGATAGCCCTTTTGAGCCATGTAAATCTCCCAACCGCGCAGACACCAGTGCCATGAGGCATCGACGTTGTGGAGATGGGGCCCGCCATAGACATAAACGACGGTGGGGTAGCGTTTGGCGGGGTCGAAGCCGACGGGCTTCACCATGCGGTAGTAGAGGTCGGTTTGGCCGTCGGCGGCTTTGATGCTGCCGGATGTGATTTCGGGCACAATGCGTCCGGCCCAGGGGTCGGCGGCCGTCAGGAGATTCTTCCCTTTGCCGGTGGAGGTGTTAATGAGGTTGATGCAGCGCGGCACATCGGGCGCAGTGTAGCAGCCGAGTGCCTGAGTGCCGTCATCGTTGAGCATCACCCGGTAGTGAACGCCGCGTTCATCGCCCAACGCCTTCGTGCGCCCTTTCATATCCACCGAGTAGAGTGTTTTGGTGCGGGGATCGGAGGTGTTGGCCAGATACAGCACGAGTTTCTTCTTCTTGTTGAAGCCGACGAGCTGCTGCACGACCCATGACCCCTTGGTGAGTTGCTGCAGGTAAGAGGGTTTGTTGAGATCAAGCAGATAGAGATGGTTGAAGCCGTCGCGCTGGCTTTGAATAATGGCCTTGGTGTCATCCCAGGGAAGGAATGCAAGACCGGTCATCGGTTCGACATATTTTTCGTGCGTCTCCTCATAAAGGGTGCCGCACGGCATTCCGGTCTCGCTGTCGTAGGCCACAAGACGCATGTGGTTTTGGGCGCGGTTGAGCTCGAAGACATAGAGTGTGCGTCCGTCAGGGCTCCAGGAGAGGTTGGTGTGGTAGTCGTTGGGATGTTGGCCTGGAAGTCCCTCGTCGCCTTGCAGGTGAAGCCACACGGTGCGTTGATCTTTCACTTTGTATATGCCCACGGTGACGACGTGGCTCTCTTCTCCGGCCATCGGATAGTGGCAGGTTTTGGTGGTGGCGATGCGGGTGGTGATGTCCACCAAGGGGTAGGAGGGCACCATCGACTGGTCCATGCGGTAGAAGGCCAGCTGCTCACCGTCGTTGCTCCAAAAAGTGCCTTTGTTGATGCCGAATTCATCGCGGTGTACGGAGGTGCCGTAGACGATGTTCTCGGAATCGTCGGTACTGCCGTCTGTGGAAACCTGCAGCGTCTGCCCGTCAGCGGTCAACACGAAAAGATTGCCCTTCACGGTGTAGGCGCGATGGCCACTCACGTCGGACAGATCTACGTGTCGGGCCTCATCGGGCAACTGCTCGCACTTTTTCTCCTCCTTCTTGCCCTCCACCAGGGTATTGACTTCCCAGTGGTAGTCGCGATCCTCGGGGCGCAACTGCTCGTAGGTGGAGCCTCCGGGCAGCAAATCGTCCAGGGTGAAGGAGGTCTGTGCTTCAGTCACGGTGCTCAAAGCGAAGGCCGCGGCCGTGGCCGCCACGAGGGTTCTTGCTGGCATAGTTTTTGCGTGGTTTCCTGTCTTTGTCATCGAAACGCTTGCGGGGCCTCTCATCGTCAAAACGTTTGCGGGGCTTCTCATCGTCAAAACGTCTGCGGGGTCTCTCGTCATCGAAACGTCTGCGTGGCCTTTCGTCATCGAAACGTTTGCGGGGGCGTTCGTCACGATCCTCATCGAGGCGTTCGCGGAATTCACGATGCTGCTTAAACTTACGGGTGGACATGTCGCGTCGGTCTTCTTTCGTCTTGATGTCGCCGCCTCCTGCCCTCATGTCGTTGAAACGTCCGGAGAAAATCTGGTATTTACGCAGTTCACACCCAAGGGAGCCGTTGTAGAGCGGAATGCGGCGCGAAGGCTTCAGACCGATTTCGTCGAAACATTCCTCGCGGTAACTCAGGATCCAGGCTTCACCGTCGGTGAAATTGTGCTTCAGCTGGCTGCCGATGGTTTTGTAGAGCCCCAACAGGTCGGGTGCAGAGATGCGTTCGCCGTAGGGCGGATTGGTGATGAGCAGGCTCGGATGCAGAGGTTTCTCAAAA
>X369_Koala__coassemble_28_pt1 | contig 36738 bp, 17 predicted proteins | sample X369_Koala__metabat2_high_PE_008 | metagenome-assembled genome bin X369_Koala | reverse complement strand
CCATAAAGCTCATCCAGAGAAATATCAGCCCTCTGAGCCTTTTAGACCGAATTGATCGGGAAGTTAAGGAAATCAACCACGAAAACGAACGCTTCGATCTGGCACGAACGCCGCTCCTTCTGGCCGCATTGCTCGAAGGCACGGACGCCCCGTTTTATTTCGATAAAATCGGTGCAAAACTGCACAACGTGATGATCGACGAGTTTCAGGACACCAGCACGCTGCAATGGCAAATTTTCAAGACGCTGCTCTTCGAAAACCAAGCCGTCGGCGGCACCAATCTCATCGTGGGCGACATCAAGCAGAGCATCTACCGATGGAGAGGCGGCGCCTGGAGTCTGCTGCACGGACTCAAGGAAGAACTGATTCAATGGAACCCGCACGAAGAGGCGCTCAAGACGAACTGGCGCAGGGGCGAAAACATCATTCGCTTCAACAACGACTTCTTCACCAAAGCCGCCCGTCAGCTCGACAGCCTAGATCCCGACGCCTCGTTCCGACTGGAGGAAATATACAACGATGTGTGTCAGGAATTTTCCAAAAAGAAACAGGGGCTCGGATACGTCTGCCTCACCCTCTCCTGCGACGAAGAAGCTGAAGGAAATGCCCTGCACGGAATGATGGAGGAAATGCTGCAGCTTCACGAGGCCGGGCTGCCTTATGAAGAGATGGCCATACTCTGCCGCACGAAGAGCAACATCACCGACACGGTGGACTATTTCGCCGCCAACGCCCCCGAAGAGCTGCAAATCGTGAGCGACGAAGCCTTCCTGCTCAAAAGCAGCACCACCGTGAGGCTGATTGTCGACGCTCTGTGCATCCTGCTCGCCGGCGGAGGCGACGACGCCATCCCCTGCCGCAGTTTCATCCGCTTATATAAAGAAACACCCGATCTCACCGAGGATTTCAACCACGAAACACCGGCCTCGCTATACCTTCGCCCCGTCAGAGATTTACTGCCAGGCTTCCTCATCGACGAGCGGGAGACGCTCTCCGCAATGCCGCTCTACGAGCTCATCGAGACCTTATATAAAAGGTTGCGTCTGGAGCGCATCCGACACGAAGACGCCTATTGGCACGCCTTTCTCGACATCGTACGCACCCATCTTCAGAGCGAGAGCAGCAGCCTCCCGGGCTTCCTGTCCGCATGGGAGGACAATTATCAAAATACGGCGATTCCATCGGGAAAAGTTACCGGCGTGCGCATCCTCACAATACACAAAGCCAAGGGCCTGGAATACCACAGCGTATTCATGCCGTTCTGCGCTTGGGACATCGAGCGCGACAAGGACACCAACCTCTGGTGCGAGACGGGCGAAGGCGGCGATCTCTACAACCGTTTGGGCGCCATGCCCGTGAATCTGGAGAAGCGCATGGCCAACAGCTTCTACGACAAACAGTATGAAGAGGAGCACCTGCAGAAACGCGTGGACGCCCTCAACGAACTCTACGTGGCTTTCACCCGCCCCACCTGCAACCTGATGGTGTGGACAAAGACGGGGAAAAAGGCGCCCACGAACTACGACGTCGCAGAACTCATCACCGACGTCGTTTTCGGCGGCGAACGCGAGGGTGTGTACGAGGCGGGCGAGAAAGTGACAAAGCCCCTCAGCAAAGGCGCCCGCAGCGGCGAAAGCCGCATGAACCCCACGCCGGAGGGATATCCCGTGAGCACCTGCAACTACGAGGCCCGGCTCCACTTCGTGCAGTCCAACGAGAGCGAACAGCTCACCTCCGAAGAGCAGAACAAAATCGATACGGGCAAACTATACCATTATATATTCTCGCAGGTGCACGACCTCAACGACACCGGAAGGGTTCTGGCCGAAGCGGTACAGCGCGGCCTCGTCAGCCCCGGAGAAGAAGAACGCAAACTGAGCCAATATCTCAGCGAAATCATGCAGGAGGAGCACTGCCGCTCGTGGTTCGACCCCGCCAACGAGGTGTGGAACGAATGCAGCATCTTGCTGCCGCGCATCGACAACGGCCGCAAACGCCGTCCCGACCGCGTGGTGCGTCGGGGCGACACCATCACCATCATCGACTACAAATTCGGCCATTGGCACTCCTCCTACCCCGATCAGGTGAGAGAATACAAGGAGCTGGTTCAAAAAATGTACCCCCAATGTACCGTTGAGGGCTGGCTTTGGTTCGTGGATATCAATAAAATACGACGGGTATGAAGACATTTCTCCGACTTGTGGCAGAAAACCTGAAAGAACGCTGGGGCGCGGATCTCTCACGCGTGACGGTGGTCTTTCCGGGCAAGCGCGCCGGTCTGTTTCTCTCGCAGGAAATCTCGGCCGTCTCCGACGAACCCGTCTGGGCGCCCCGCTACGTCAGCATCGACGAGCTCTTCATGCGCCTTTCCGGCAAGACGGTAGCCGACCCCGTCACCGCCGTCACCACACTCTACCGCCTCTATCAGGAACTGTTGCCCGAGGAACGTCGCGGAGAGGAAACCATCGACCGCTTTTGGGGCTGGGGCGAAATTCTGCTCTCCGACTTCGAGGACATCGACAAGCATCTGGTGGACGCCGACAAACTGTTTCTCAACGCCAAGGACTTCAACGAGTTGACCGAGACCGATTTCCTCAGCGACGATCAGAGAGAAGCTCTGCAGCACTTCTTCGCCGAATTCGAGCCTGACCATCTGACCCGCATTAAGACGGCGTTCCGTCTCCTTTGGGACAGAATGCCGCAGCTCTACCGCAATCTGAAAAAGGCCATGCCCGCCAACGTGGCGCCCTACAAGGGAGCCCTCATGCGCGAGGTGGCGGAAAACTCTCATCTCACAGACCGCTTGCCCAAGGAGACCACCTACGCCTTCGTGGGCTTCAACATGCTCAACGAAGTGGAAGAGCGACTGATGTCCACGCTGCAGAAACGCGGACAGGCGCTCTTCTATTGGGACTACGACCTGCTCTACCTCAGCAGCCGCTTCGAGGCGGGCGACTTCATCCGCAAGAACCTCGACCGCTTCCCCAACCAGCTGGACAGCAAGGAATTTGACAATCTGAAGAACCATCCGGGATTCACCTTCGTCAGCGCCCCGACCGACAGCATACAGACGCGCTGCATCCCCGACTGGCTCTCCAAGCACCTGACACGCGAACAGGAAAACCGCACGGCCATCGTGCTCTGCGACGAAAACATGCTCGAAACCGTGCTCCACAGCATCCCGGACACGGACGGCCCCGAGAGCGTCAACATCACCATGGGTTACAACATGACAGGCACGCCGGCCTACAGCCTCATCACGGCTCTGCTTGACCTTCAGACCGAAGGCATCGACCGCAAGCGCAAACGCTTCCGCAACCGGATGTTCCGCACCGTTGCCGCCCATCCTTATATACAGGCGCTCGACGAAACGCTTTGGAACGAAATGCTGCCCGAAGGCGACCACAAGGCGCTTTTGGAATACATCGACCGCATCCTCACGGCAGAAGCACTCTCCAACATCGTAAAAGGACGCCCCTTGGAGGCGCTGCATCGCGAGACCCTCTTCCAAGCACATCTGGTGATACAGAAATTCCTCAACATGGTGACGGACGAAGAACATCCTTTGGTGCTCAAAGACCTCACTCTGAGGCGACTGCTCCGACGGGCGCTCGGACGCGTCAGCATCCCCTTCCACGGAGAACCTGCAACGGGGCTTCAGGTGATGGGCGTGCTGGAGACGCGTTGTCTGGACTTCCGCAACATCCTCATGCTCAGCACGGGAGAAGGTTTTCTGCCGAAAGACGGCTGCGACACCAGCATCATCCCCTACACTCTGCGCACGGACTTCGGTCTGACGACCATACGCCACCGCATGGCCACTTTTGCCTACTACTTCTACCGACTCATCCAACGTGCCGAACACGTCACCTTTGTCTATAACGACTCCACCGCCGGCGTACGGCGCAACGAGATGAGCCGATTCCTGCGTCAGCTGCAGGCCGAGACCGACCGCCCCATTCGCACCCTGAGGCTGGAATCCGGACAGGAGACCATCATGCGCACTCCACCGCAAATAGATAAGGGCGAGGAGGTTATGGCACGCCTGAGAGCCCGCTACCTCACGCCGGATGAAGACGGACACACACCGCTTCTCTCCCCTTCCGCACTGAACGAGTATTTGCGCTGCCCGCTCTGCTTCTTCTTCAACCACGTGGCCGAAATCAAGGAAGAAGAGGACACGGAGGACGGCATCGACGCACGCCTCATGGGCAACATTTTCCATGAAGCCGCCCAAAAGATGTACACGGAGCTCATTGACCGCAGCGGCGGCTGTCACACGATTTCCGCCGACCAGATCAGCCTGCTCCTGGCCGATCACGGACGTCGCATTCAAGGCTACATCGACCAGGCCTTCAAGGATGTGGCCGACGTGAAGGAATTTCAGGGCGAGAACATCATTCTGCGCACCGTGGTGGAGCGCTTTCTGCTCAACCTGCTGCGCTACGACAGACGTCAGGCGCCGTTCACCATCCTGAAGATGGAGGAGCCCTTTTATTTCACGCTTAATGTCCCCACGAAAGACGGCCCCATCGCCATTCGCACCGGCGGCTTTGTCGACCGTCTCGACCAAATGAGCGACGGCACCGTGCGCATCGTGGACTACAAGACCGGCGGCCACCAGGACACTGCCGTTACGCTCGACAAGATTTTCCAGCGCGGCGACCACGCCGGCTACTATTTGCAGACGTTGCTCTATGCGATGGCCTTCATCCGGAAGGACAAAAAGAACGCCTCTCCGCAGCTGCCCGTCAAGCCCGTCCTGCTCTATCCCGCCAAAGCAGCCGGCGACGACTACGACCCCACGCTCACACTCAACCGTCAGCCCCTGAACAACGTGAAAGACGGTACACTGCTCGACGACTATCGGGAACGTCTTCTCGAGCTCGTAGAAGAAATCTTCGACGACAGCATTCCGTTCGCCAAAAATCCCAAGTCACCCTGCAAAATGTGCCCCTACAGCGCAATTTGTCTGTCTTAAGACAGAAAAAACACGCCGCGAGGCCTTCCGATTGACTTTTTTTCCGTACCTTTGCGCCTGTTTTAAGGCTAATTTTCCGCAATCGGTGCCGAAAAACAGGCAAAAATACTAAAAAAGCCAACAACCAGATGCTTACACTCAAACTGATTAACGAACAGACAGAGCGCGTGATCCGCGGTCTGGAAAAGAAGCACTTCGACGGCGCCCGTGAGGCCATTAACGAAGTGATGACCATTGATAAGACACGCCGCGAGGCGCAGACGGCGCTCGACCGCAACCTTTCGGAGGCCAAGAAACTGGCTGCCGAAATCGGCGGCCTCATGAAGCAGGGCAAGAAGGACGAAGCCGAGGGCATCAAGGCCCAGGTGAGCGAGCTCAAGCAGGCCGGCGAGGCCCTCAAGGCCAAGATGGAAGAGGCCGAGCAGCTGCTCACTCAGAAGCTTTGTCAGATTCCCAACATCCCCTACGATGAAGTGCCTGAGGGCTCTTCGGCCGAGGACAACTGGGTGGTGAAGTCCAACCTCAAGGAGTGCGTCATCGGTCAGGACACCGTAGGCAACTGGACGGCCAATCCCGTAGTGGAGACCGCCAAACTGCCTCACTGGGAGTTGGCTAAGAAATACAACCTCATCGACTTCGACCTCGGCGTGAAGATCAGCGGCGCCGGTTTCCCCGTGTATCGCGGCAAGGGAGCCCGTCTGCAGCGTGCTCTCATCAACTTCTTCCTTGACGAGGCCCGCAAGGCCGGTTACGAGGAGATCATGCCCCCCACGGTGGTCAACGCCGCTTCCGGCTATGGCACGGGTCAGCTGCCCGACAAGGAGGGTCAGATGTACCACTGCGAGGTGGACGACCTCTATCTCATCCCCACGGCCGAAGTACCCGTCACCAACATCTACCGTGACGTCATTCTGGACGAGAAGGACCTGCCCATTAAGAACTGCGCCTACACCCAGTGTTTCCGCCGCGAGGCCGGCTCCTACGGCAAGGACGTGCGCGGTCTGAACCGTCTGCACGAGTTCTCCAAGATAGAGATTGTGCGCATCGACACTCCCGAGCACTCCGCCGAGAGCCATCGAGAGATGCTGGCTCATGTGGAGGGTCTGCTGCAGAAGCTGGAACTCCCCTACCGCATCCTGCGCTTGTGCGGCGGCGACCAGAGCTTCACCTCCGCCATCTGCTACGACTTCGAGGTCTTCAGCGAGGCACAGAAGCGCTGGCTCGAAGTCAGCTCCGTGTCCAACTTCGACACCTATCAGGCCAACCGCCTCAAGTGCCGCTACCGCAACGCCGAGAAGAAGACCGAGCTGTGCCACACGCTCAACGGCTCTGCCCTGGCCCTGCCGCGCATTGTGGCCGCCATCCTGGAGAACAACCAAACCGACAACGGCATCCGCGTGCCCGCAGCTCTGGTGCCCTACATGGGATGCGACATGATTGACTGATCCATCGAACAACAAACAAAGGTAAAAAGCATATTTCACTCATGAACAAGATTGTTAAGAAAATTCAGTTCAGCGAAAAAGTCTTCCGTCTCGACGTCGAGGCTCCGCTGATTGCCAAAGCCCGCAAGGCCGGCCATTTCGTGATTGTCCGCGTGGACGAGAAAGGCGAACGTGTGCCTCTTACGATTGCAGGCAGCGACGTGGAGAAGGGCACCATCACCCTGGTCGTGCAGACCGTTGGCGCCTCCACCACCCAGCTCTGTGCTCTCAACGAGGGCGACTGTGTGGCCGACGTGGTAGGCCCCTTGGGCCGTGCCACCCACATTGAGAACTACGGCACCGTGCTATGCGCCGGCGGCGGTGTGGGCACAGCGCCCATGCTGCCCATCATCCAGGCCCTGAAGGCTGCCGGCAACCGTGTGATTTCCGTCATCGCCGGCCGCTCCAAGGATCTCATCATCCTGGAGGACGAGGTGCGCGCCGCTTCCGACGAGGTCATCATCATGACCGACGACGGCAGCTACGGCAACAAGGGCGTGGTCACCGTGGGCATGGAGGAAGTCATCCAGCGCGAAAAGGTGAACAAGTGCTTCGCCATCGGCCCCGCCATCATGATGAAGTTCTGCTGTCTGCTGACCAAGAAATACGAGATTTCCACCGACGTGTCGCTCAACACCATCATGGTGGACGGCACGGGCATGTGCGGCGCTTGCCGTGTTTCCGTAGGTGGCAAGATGAAGTTCGTCTGCGTCGACGGCCCTGAGTTCGACGGCCATCAGGTGGACTTCAACGAAATGCTTCAGCGCGGCGGCGCTTTCAAGGCCGAGGAGGCTGAGGCTATGGCCCGCTATCAGGAGGCTCTGGAGGGCAAGAAGAGCTGTTGTTGCGGCAGCGCTGCCAAGAAGGAGACCGCTCCGACGATGTCGGCCGACAATATGGACACCACCACGCCCGTGGCCGAGCTCATCGACCGCAACGCCCCTTACCGTGAGGAGCTGCGCAAGAGCATGAAGGCCAAGGAGCGCACCGCCATCGAGCGCTGCAAGATGCCCGAACTCGACCCCGTTTACCGCGCCACCACCCGTGTGGAGGAGGTCAACCAGGGCCTCAGCGTGGAGCAGGCCATGACGGAAGCCAAGCGCTGCCTCGACTGCGCCAACCCCACCTGTATGCAGGGCTGTCCCGTGAACATCAACATCCCCTCGTTCATCAAGAACATCGAGCGCGGCGAATTCCTCAATGCAGCCCGCGTCCTGAAGTCCACTTCCGCTCTGCCTGCTGTCTGCGGCCGCGTTTGTCCGCAGGAGAAGCAGTGTGAGAGCCAGTGTATCCACCTCAAGATGAAGGAGCCCGCCGTGGCTATCGGCAACTTGGAGCGCTTTGCCGCCGACTTCGAGCGCCAGAGCGGCAAGATGGCTCTGCCCGAGGTGGCTCCCAAGAACGGCAAGAAGATTGCCGTCATCGGCTCTGGCCCTTCCGGCCTTTCTTTCGCCGGCGACATGGCCAAGGCCGGCTACGACGTGACCGTCTTTGAGGCGCTGCACGAAATCGGCGGCGTGCTCAAATACGGCATCCCCGAGTTCCGTCTGCCCAACGCCATCGTCGATGTGGAGATTGAAAATCTCGGCAAGATCGGTGTGCATTTCGTCAAGGACTGCGTGGTCGGCAAGACCGTCACGGTGAAGGACCTTGAGGATCAGGGCTTCCAGGGCATCTTCGTCGGCTCCGGCGCAGGTCTGCCCAACTTCATGAACATCCCCGGCGAGAACTCCAACGGCATCATGTCGTCCAACGAATATCTGACCCGCGTCAACCTCATGGACGCTTCCAACCCCGAGTTCGCTACGCCCGTCAAGAAGGCCAAGAACGTGATGGTTGTCGGCGGCGGCAACACCGCCATGGACTCTTGCCGCACGGCCAAGCGTCTGGGCGCCGAGCGCGTCTTTATCGCCTACCGCCGTTCGGAGGAGGAGATGCCCGCCCGTTTGGAAGAGGTGAAGCACGCCAAGGAGGAAGGCATCGAATTCCTCACGCTACACAACCCCATTGAGTATCATGCCGACGACAAGGGCAATGTGACCGAAGTGGTGCTTCAGAAGATGGAGCTGGGCGAGCCCGACGCCTCCGGCCGTCGCTCTCCCGTCGCCATTCCCGGCGCCACGGAGACCATCGCCATCGACCAGGCCATTGTGGCTGTCGGCGTCAGCCCCAACCCCATCGTGCCCACCTCGATTGCCGGTTTGGAACTCGGTCGCAAGAACACCATCGTGGTCAACGAAGGCATGCAGACCAACATTCCCACCATCTTTGCCGGCGGCGACATCGTGCGCGGCGGCGCCACCGTCATCCTGGCCATGGGCGACGGCCGTCGTGCTGCCAAGGCAATGGATGAATACCTGAGCAAAAAGTAAACAGCAAGCAACGCCATGAAGAAATTTGTCTGTCTGGCTCTTATCGCACTCCTTCCGCTGGGCCTCTGCGCCCAGCGGAGAAAGGCGAAGAAGAAGGCCCCCACGCCTGAGGAACTGGCCGCACAGGCCCATGAGGAGAAGCTGCAGCTTGCCCGCCTCTCCACGGCTCAGATCACTTTTGTGGACTCCGTGGTGATTTCCTTAGACAGCCTCTACGGTGCGCTCCGTCAGTCTGCCGAAGAGAGCGGCCTTGTGTCCCCCGAAGGCTTTGTGTCCCAACTGGGCAACAAGCGCATCACGACGATGCGCGCCGCCGACGGCCGCATGCGCCTCTTCGAGCAGGATCTCATCGGCCAGGAGTGGACGCCCCCAACGCAACTGCAGGGCCTCCCCGACAATGATCTTCAGCAGCAATACCCCTTCATGCTCTCCGACGGCACCACGCTCTATTATGCCGCAGAAAATGAAGAGGGTCTCGGCGGCCTCGACATCTACATGACACGCTACGACGCCGAGGAGGGGCACTTCCTCTCTCCGACCAACATCGGCATGCCCTTCAATTCCGAGGCCAACGACTATCTCTATATGGTGGACGACTTCCATCAGCTGGGCGCCTTCGTCACCGACCGCGGCCAGGAGCCCGGGATGGTGTGCATTTACACTTTCATTCCGCCCGCCACGCGCACCACCTACAATGTGGACGAAATAGGTGAAGAGCGCCTGCGCGCCCTCTCTGCCATCAACAGCATCCGCGACACCTGGACCGACCGCAATGCCGTGACCGAGGCCCAGAAGCGCATCCAGGAGATGCAGGAAGAGCGGAAACAGTCGCGCACGAAGGACTTTGAGTTCGTTGTCAACGATCGCCTTACCTACACCAGCCTGTCGCACTTCCGCGACGCCTCCGTCCGCCAAATGGCCGAACAGTGGCTCAAAAACAGCAAGACGCTGCAAGACAACCGTCAGCGTCTGGCCGACATGCGACGCCGCTATGCCGACGCCGCTCCCGCCCAGAAGTCGCGCATGGCCACCCAACTCCTGGCCCTTGAGGCCGACGTGGAGCAGGCCGAGAGCAATCTCCATGCCCAGGAGAAGGCCATCCGCAAGGCTTTGCTGAACAAATAGCGTAACATCCCTTCTCACCCTCTCCGCCATGAAATACGCTCCTTCCGAACTCATCATCAACGAAGACGGCAGCATCTTCCACCTTCACCTGCGCCCCGAGCAGCTGGCCGACAGGGTCATCCTTGTGGGCGATCCCGGACGCGTGGCCACGGTGGCTGCGCATTTCGACGACGTTGAGTGCGAGGTGAGCAGCCGTGAGTTCCACAGCATCACAGGCACTTATCACGGGAAACGCCTTACGGTGCTCTCCACCGGCATCGGTTGCGACAACATCGACATCGTGGTCAACGAACTGGACGCTCTGGCCAACATTGATTTTGCCACGCGGGAGGATCGCAACGAGTTCCGCCGCCTGACCCTTGTGCGCATCGGCACCTGCGGCGGCCTGCAGCCCGAGACACCGCTGGGCACTTTCATCGCTTCCGTCAAGAGCATCGGCTTCGACGGCCTGCTCAACTACTATGCCGACCGCAACCGTGTCTGCGACCTGGCCCTCGAGGAAGCGTTTCGCGCCCACATGCACTGGTCTCCGCTCAAAGGAGCGCCCTATGCAGCTCAGGCCGACCCCGAACTCATCGAACAGATTGCCGGTGACGACATGGTGCGCGGCATCACCTGCGCCTGCGGCGGATTCTACGGCCCTCAGGGGCGCCGCATCCGCATGGAAATCCAGGATCCGGAGCAGAATGCCAAGATAGAGTCGTTTCGCTACGAAGGCCTCAAAATATGCAACTTTGAGATGGAGAGCTCTGCACTCGCCGGTCTCTCGGCCATCCTCGGCCACAGAGCCATGACCTGCTGCATGGTGGTGGCCAACCGCTATGCCGGAGAGGCCAACACCGGCTACAAAAACTCCATCGGCACCCTCATCAAACTAGTTCTTGAGCGCATCTAAATGAACGAGACAATTTGCGCTTTAGCCACAGTACCAGGTGGCGCATTAGGAATAATAAGAATCTCAGGAGAGAAGTCTCTTGAGATTTTTTCGCGCATATTCACAAAAGACCTCACAAAAGTAAAGCCAAACACCATCCACTACGGACACATCAAGAACGGAACAGATATTATCGACGAGGTGATGGTGTCGGTATTCAAGGCTCCTCACAGTTATACGGGAGAAGATTCTGCCGAGATAAGCTGCCACGGCTCAAGATATATAATGAATAAAATCTTGGAGCTGCTCGTAAAGGAAGGTTGTCGCATGGCCGAGCCGGGAGAATTCACCCAAAGAGCTTTCCTCAACGGCAAGATGGACCTCTCGCAGGCCGAGGCCGTTGCCGACCTCATCGCTTCGGAAAACAGTTCGCAACACCGCCTGGCGCTCTCCCAATTGCGTGGCGGCATCACCACCCGCCTGCAGGAATTGCGTGAACAGCTCCTCCGCCTCACCTCCCTAATGGAACTGGAGTTGGACTTCTCCGATCAGGATGTTGAGTTCGCCGACCGCACGGAACTCTACGGCCTTCTCCAATCTCTTGACGACCACATCTCAAAGCTCATCAACTCCTTCAGCGAAGGCAATGCCATCAGGGAGGGCATTCCCGTGGCCATCCTCGGCGCACCCAATGTAGGCAAGAGCACGCTGCTCAACGCTCTTTTGGGCGACGACCGTGCCATTGTCTCCGATGTGCAGGGCACCACACGCGACACAGTGGAGGACACCGTCACCATCGGCGGCCGCCTTTTCCGTTTTATTGACACTGCCGGCCTGCGCCACACCGACGACACCGTGGAGCGTATGGGCATTGAGCGCTCTCTGCGCGCCGCGGAGCGTGCCCGCATCGTACTGCTTGTTGCCGAACCCGGGGTACCCTACCCTGACTTCTCTCCGCGCGATGACCAGCAGGTCATCCGCATCCTCAACAAGAGCGACCGCTTTCAGGCCATCAACGGCCTCGGCTTGGATGATCTGCGTGCGCAGCTGCTGGAGGCTGTGGGCGACAGCCATTCGTCCACCGTCATCTCCAATGCGCGCCACAAGGAGGCTCTTTCCCTTGCGCTCGACGATTTGCGCCGCGCCTCAGAGGCTTTACATCAAGGCATCCCCACCGACCTTGCCGGCGAGGACCTGCGCCTATGCCTGCAGCATCTGGGCGAAATCACGGGCGGCGCCATCACCTCCGACGAAACGCTCCACAACATTTTCCGTCACTTCTGCATCGGGAAGTAGACTAACTGTTCTTCTTATAGCTTTGCACGGCCCAAAAGCCCATCAGTGCACCGATGCCCGCAAGGGCTAAGACCTGATGGGCTGTTTCATGCAGGCCTCCGCCTCGTATGAATATGGTGCGGATGGCATCGATGAAGTAGCGCATGGGGTTGATGTAAGTGGTCATGTAGGCCCACTCCGGCATGGAGCGCGTGGGGGTGAAAAGTCCCGAGAGCAACATGATGCACACCACAAAGAACCACATCACGAACATGGCCTGCTGCATGGTGTCGGAGTAGTTGGACACGATGAGTCCGAACGACGAGAAGAACAACGCCAGAAGCATGGCAAGCACGTAGATGAGCCACAACGGCCCTGCAGGCGTGATGCCATAGACTATCCACGCCAACAGCAGACACACGGTGATAACAAACAGCGCGATGAGCCAGTAAGGGATAAGTTTGGCGAGAATGAACGACCACTTGGAGACAGGGGTGACGTTAATCTGCTCAATAGTGCCGGCCTCTTTCTCGCCAACGATGTTAAGTGTAGGCAGGAAGCCCGTCATCAGCATCATTACAATGGCAAAAAGCGCAGGAATCATGAAGAGCTTGTAGTCCTGACCCTTGTTATATAAGGTGAGAGGTGACAGGTGAGAGGTGACAGATGAGAGGTGAGAGTTTGCCGCATCACCAACGATCTGCGAGAGATAGGCACTGCCCATCGCGCCTTTAGTGCCGTTGACGGCATTGGCAGCAATGAGATACCGGCCATCACGAACCTCAAGGATGATGTCGGCCCTACCCTTCTCGATGTCCTTCATCGCCTCGGCATAGGTAGCCTTTTGCCCACCGAAAATGAAATAGTTGGAAACGGCAATCTGCTGCACCAAGCGCTGCGACTCCACGGTGTGGTCGATGTCCACCACATCCACCACGACGTTCTTCACGTCCATCTGCATCACCCACGGCATCACGCACATGATGACGATGGGAAACATGACGATGAGTTTGGGAAGAAACGAATTGCGGCGTATCTGCAAAAACTCCTTCTGTATGAGATATTTGAGCATAATTGGCAATGGATAATTAAGCGTTATTGCTCCAGTCTTACGTTAAACTTCTTCAGTGCGATGGCCAACAGCACCACCGTCATACCTGCCATCACAGCGACCTCGCGAGCCACGGCGTCGATGCCAACGCCCATAATCATCAGCTTGCGCATGGCCTCTATGTAGTAGCGTGGCGGCACCAAAGCGGCCAGCCACTGCAGCACTTGCGGCATCGACTCCACAGGAAACAACATGCCCGACAGCATCACCACAGGCATAAGCAGCACCATAGCCGACATCAGCAAGGCAACAAGCTGTGTCTGTGCCACATTGGAGATGAGCAGCCCCAGCGAGAGCGCCAGCAAGATGTAGAGGGTGCTCACGGCCAAAATCCAGAACAACGAACCTGCGATGGGCACGTCCAGCACGTAGCGCGACATCAGCAGGATGGTGACCAGGATGCCGAAGGCCAGCACCAGATAAGGCACCGCCTTGGCGACAATCACCATCAAGGGGCGTACGGGCGACACCAGCAGCACCTCCATCGTGCCTTTCTCTTTCTCGCGAACAATCGATATCGAAGTCATCATGGCGCAGATGAGCATCATCAGCATACCCATGATGGCCGGCACAAAATTATACGCCGACCTCATCTGAGGATTGTATAACAGTCGGGTGTTGACAGGTGACAGGTGAGAGTTGACAGGTGAGAGTTGAGAGGTGGCCGGTGACAGGATTTGGCGGGCATAGTTGGTCCATTGCTGCGCCATATTGGGGTCGCTGCCGTCCACCATGATTTGCATGCCCCGATTCTGTGTAAACACCAGCGCTATATCGGCCTTCTGACCGCGGATGAGCCGCTCGGCTTCCCGCGGTGTTTTCACCGTTTGTGCGATGATAAAATATTCCGATTGCGCCAGTCGCTCCACAGCCTGCTGGGTGCGGGGCGACATCTCGGAGGTGACCACAACCGTGCGCACGTTTTTCACATCGGTGGAGATGGCAAAGCCGAAGAGCAGCATCATCACCACAGGCATACCGAAGAGTATCAGCATCGTACGCTTGTCACGCAGGATATGCTTGGTTTCCTTGATTACAAATGCTATAAACTGTTTCATTTCATTGACCATTGATCATTAACCATGAACCCTTAATCCGAAGATCGTGTGGCCTGGCGGGCCAGATAGGTGAACACGTGGTCCATATCGGGCTGGTGGAGACGCTGTTTCAGCTCATCGGGTGTGCCGAGTGCGCTGATTTTGCCGTCCACCATGATAGAGATGCGGTCGCAATATTCTGCCTCGTCCATATAGTGTGTGGTTACAAAAATGGTGATGCCGCGATGGGCAGCGTCGTAGATAAGTTCCCAGAACTGACGACGCGTCGCAGGATCGACGCCACCTGTAGGTTCGTCAAGGAACACCACTCCCGGATCGTGGAATATCGAGACGGAAAAGGCCAGCTTCTGCTTCCAACCGAGAGGCAGCGAACCCACCAGATCGTTTTTATGATCTTCAAACTTCAACTGTTTCAGGACCTCATCCATCTTGCGCTCCACCTCGTCGGCGTCCATACCGTAGATACCGGCAAAGAGACGGATATTCTCGGCAACGGTGAGGTCTTCGTAGAGCGAGAAGCGCTGCGACATATAGCCTATGTGCTTCTTGATTTGTTCGTATTCCGTGCGGATGTCGAAGCCTACCACCCTACCCGTTCCGCTGGTGGGCTGGTTCAAACCTGTCAGCATGTGCATCGCCGTCGTCTTACCGGCACCGTTGGCTCCCAAGAATCCGAATATTTCACCCCTCTTAACGTTGAATGAAATGTCGTCAACGGCATGGAAATCACCAAAGGCCTTTACCAGATGCTCTACTTCGATGACATTGTCCGACTCTTCACTCTTCACTTTTAACTCTTCACTCTTATCTATGCCCGGCGGGTTAAAGATACTGGCAAACTGGGTGAGGATATCATCAGGAGTGCCGATGCCGCGCACCTTTCCCTGGTCCAGGAAAGCGACGCGCTCGCAGCAGCGCACCTCATCGAGATAAGGCGTTGAAGCCACAATGGTAATGCCACTTTCCTTCAACGACAGCAGCATTTCCCACAACTCCTTACGGCTCACGGGATCGACACCCGTGGTGGGCTCGTCAAGGAAGAGGACACTGGGCTGGTGCACCAATGCACACGAGAGCGCCAGCTTCTGCTTCATGCCTCCCGAGAGGGCACCAGCCTTACGGTCTTTGAAGCGTTCTATCTGCGAATAAATGGCCTTGATAGTGTCGTAACCTTCATCAACAGTGGTGCCGAAAAGGGTGGCAAAGAATTTCAGGTTCTCTTCAATGGTGAGGTCCTGGTAGAGCGAAAACTTGCCCGGCATATAACCGGTCCTGCTACGCACCTCGCGCATCTGCTTCACCACATCGTAGCCATCTACTGTCGCCGTGCCCGCATCAGGCAGCAACAGCGAGCAGAGGATGCGAAACATCGATGTCTTGCCGGCGCCGTCGGGACCAATCAGTCCGAAGACCTCGCCCTTGCCGACAGAGAACGACACATCGCTGAGTGCCTGCACCTTGCCGTACGACTTCGACACGCTATTAACAACAATAGCATCCATCATTGTCAATTGTCAATTATCAATTCTCAATTGTCAATTATCAATTATCAATTGTCAATTATCAATTATCAATTAAAACTTCACCTCTCCGTACATACCGATCTTCACAAATTCGTCGTTTTTAATCGCTACTTTGACGGCATATACCAGATCGGCACGTTCATCGTCGGTGAGCACGGTCTTGGGTGTAAACTCCGAGCGGGAGGATATCCAACTGATGGTGCCGGCGTACTCCTTACGTTGTCCGTCGCCATAGTCGGCAAACACCTTTACCTGCTGGCCGATCTTGATGTTCTGCAACTGGGCCGAAGTGACGTAGGCACGCAGATGCATCAACTCGGTATCGGCGATTTTAAACAGCGGCTTACCCACACTCACAAACTCCCCTCTCTCCACATATTTCTCGAGTATGGTGCCCTTGGTGGGCGTCAGGATGTGGCACTTGCGCAGCATATCCAGCAACTGCTCTTTCTGAACCTCGGCTGCTGCCGTCTGCTTGTCGAGGGCTTTAGTGCTGGTGCTCAGCGATGATATCTGCGCATCCAACTGCTTCTGCAGCACCTTCACCTGACTCGTGGCATCGTCGAACATCTTTGATGGGGCCGCCCCGTCGGCTACCAGCTCGCGGTAGCGCTGCTCGTCTTGTTGGGCTTTGGCCAACTGCTGGCGTGTGGCTGCTATCTGCCGTTCCATATCCGGTTTCTGACTCTGATACACTGCCTTGGTTGCATCCGTCTGCTGAATCTTCAGCCAAATCTGCGTGGTGTCTATCAGCCCCACTTGGCGAGCAGAATCAATCTTGTCGCCCTCTTCCACATCGAAAGACAACAACGCCCCACTCTGTTCGGCAAACACGGTCGTCTCGGTAGCCTCGAACGTTCCCGTTGCATCGAAGTCCTTCTCTTTGTTACCGCAGGCAGCCATCATCAGGGCCGCACCTGCCAATACATATATCCTTTTCATATGCTTAATTATTTGTCGTGTATTTGTTGTCGTATATTTCTTTCAGCATCTCAATCTCGTGTACCGACTGTTGCACACAGGCGGCATGCTCCTGATTGATTTCGCGCACCAGGTCGTTCACGTCGATGATGCCGTGTGTCAGCTTCGATTCTGCCGCCTTTCTCACGGCCTGCCGCAGCGAGATAATCTCTCCGTCCTGAGCCATCAGTTTCCGGTAGCGCTCTATGTTCTCGCGCTGCCTAATCTGATCCAGATTGTTGTTGAAGAGGAACACGTCCCTATTGTTTTCCGTCAAATCACGCTGCAACTGCAACTTGGCCTTGTCGTTCTTGCGGGTATAGAGGGCACCGATATTCCACGTCAAGCGGGCGCCGACGATGCCATTCCAGCTCCATTGATGGCGCATCATGTCCTCAAACATATTCAAGCTCGGATAACCGTAGTAACCCTGAGCAAATGCTCCGATTTTCGGCATCAGCGCTGCATTGAGCGCCTTCTCCTGAGCATTCAGCACGCCTATCTGTGCATCCAGCGCCCTCAGTTCCGGACGACGGTTTTCCGCCATCAGCCCTCCGTCTTCGGCCGTCGCCAGCGGCTTCGACACCTCCTTCACCTCCAGCCCGCAGAATGTACTCAACATTCTCAGCAACATCTGCTTCTGCGATTCCAGCTCGATGCCCTTCTGCACCGCGTTGAGTCGCTCTGCCTTCACACTCTGCAGGTCGCTCTCGGCTGCAGTGCCCCGCTCTGTCATTGATTCCAGCTCGCGTTCGTTGCCTTCCAGCAGTGTCTGCAGATCGGTGTTCAACTTAATCTTTTCGTCAATCAGCAAGAGGCCGAAATACATCTCGTTCACACGCTTGCGGACATTATAAATATTGACTTCGTTCTGCGCCTCCTGCACCTTGCCCTGTTCGCGGGCGATGCGTTTCTGACTGCCCATGACGCCACCGTCATAGATGGTCTGCTGCACGTCGATGCCCACACGATACTGATCCTTCTTCAGGCCCTCCATATTGATGCCCATGCCGCTCATCATCGGCCGCATCTCATCGGGCCATGCCACCACTTTATTCTGATACGTGGCTTGTGCCTGCACCGACACCTGCGGCAGCCATCCCTTCTGGATATTGGCCACCGTCAATTCTGTGGTCTTCTCGATGAGGCCGTACTGCTGTATCAGAGGATAATTTTTCTCTGCTGCCTGCTGACACTCTTCCAGCGTCTGCCCCAATGCCGGCATCGGCAGCATTATCAAAGCTAAAATCAATTTATTCATGTCTTTCCGGTATTAAATTTTGGCGTAAATGTACGATGTTTTTTTCATTTTGACGCATTTATTGAAAAAAAATAATCATTTTATCCGGTTTATATAAAACAAAGTCAGAATTACCCGCTTATTTTCCCAGAAACTCTCTGGGCGTCAGACCGGCTATACGCTTGAACATGCGTGTGAAATGGTGGGGAAAATAAAATCCCAACAGACGGGAGGTCTCGCTGATGTTATGCCCCTGCATCAGCAGACTTTTCGCCTGATTGATAATGTAGTTGTGGATGTAGCCGATGGCCGTGCCACCGGTGGCTTTGTGTATTATATCGCCTAAGTAGCGCGGCGAATAGGCTAATTCCGACGCACACCAGGTCACTGTTGGCAGGCCCTTTGTCAACTGTCTGTTCTCCCGGAAATACTGTTGCAGCAAATCATGAAAGCGTTTCAGCAGATCGCTGTTGCCTTTCTCCTCCTCGGACATTTGACGGAGATAGATGCGGTTGCAGTATTCCAGTATCAGACGCAGATAAGCCAACAGCACTTTTCGCAAAGACGGCGAATCCTCGTGCGTCTGCAACTCCTGCCGCATCTGCGCCACCAACTGCGTGATGCAGAGCCATTCGTCGGGCTCCATGCGCAGCGAACCGTCAAAGAAATACGAGAAGAACTGATAGCGGTCGATCTGACGTTCCAACTCGCTGCCGTGCAACAGTTCGGGCGACCACAGCAACACCCAGCCGCACAACGAGATGCGCTCGCCGTTGTCTTCCAAACCGCCTATCTGACCGGGTTCCACGGCAATGATGGAACCGTCGCTCACCTGCAGTTTCCTCATGCCATAAGAGAGATTGAGCGGGAACTGCCGCTGGATGAACAACCCATACACGCCATAGTTGTTCAGGCTGTGACGGAAAGGCGCCAATTCGTCATAATGGATGACACTGACCAGCGGGTGCAACACCGGAGCATCCACAAATCGGGCATAAACGTTGGGACTGTCAACTCTCAGAATGTTTTTCATAATCGCAGCAAAAATACAAAAAAAACATCACTGTCATTGAAAAAATGGTAGTGATTTTATGTTTTACAACCACTTTCTGCGAAATTGGTATATGATTAGCCGATTTGTGTAACACCTTTTTATAATAATCTCCGTATTTTTGCATCCGTAAACTTTAAATGAAAAGAATATGTTAGGCAATTTTACATTCCACAATCCCACGAAGTTGCATTTCGGTGAGGATTCTTTGAGCAAACTGAGTGAAGAACTGGGTAATTACGGCAAGAAGGTGATGCTCTGCTACGGCGGCGGCAGCATCAAGCGCAACGGCATCTACGACCAGGTGATGGCTGAGCTGAAAAAGGCTGGCTGTGAGGTGGTAGAGATCGCCGGCGTCATGCCAAACCCTACCATCGAGAAGGTATTGGAGGGCGCCCACACGGCCCGCAAAGAGAATGTTGATCTTATCCTCGGCGTAGGCGGCGGCTCCACCGTTGACTACTGCAAGGCCGTAGCCGGAAGCGCCTGGTACGACGGCGACCCTTGGGAGTATTACTTCAAGAACTGGCAACCGATGACCTGCCGCTGGATTCCCGTGGGTTGCGTGCTCACGATGGCCGGTACAGGTTCCGAGATGGACAGCTGCTCTGTGATTTCCAACCACTCGGAGAATCGCAAAATGTTCTATAACTTCCGCAACCCCGACTTCTCCATCCTCAACCCGCGCTTCACCTTCACCGTGCCCCATTATCAGATGGTGGCCGGCATCTACGACATCATGAGCCACATCCTGGAGCAGTATCTCTCCGGCACCGACGACAACACCAGCGACTATATCGCCGAGGGTCTGATGCGCTCGCTCATCGTCAGCAGCCGCAAGGCTAACGTGAACCCTGAGGACTACGAGGCTCGCTCGAACATCATGTGGACAGCCACTTGGGCGCTCAACACGCTCATCGACCGAGCAAAAGCCACCGACTGGATGGTGCACATGCTGGGACAGGCCGTAGCCGCCTTCACCGATGCCACGCACGGTCACACACTCGCTGCCGTCAGCGGCGCCTACTACCGTCTGCTCATCAGCAAGTCGCCCGATGCCGTGCAGAAGTTCAAACGTCTGGCAATGAACGTATGGAACGTGTCGGCAGCAGGCAAGACCGACGAACAGATTGCAATGGAAGGTCTTGAGACGATGGAGCAGTGGATGCGAGAACTGGGATTGGCGATGAACATCACCGACTGCGGCGCCAAGCCTGAGCTGATTGAAGGCATGGCCGACGCCTGCCCCATCTGCCAGGGCGGCTATTATATCCTGAACCGCGACGAAGTCGTGCAGGTACTGAAGGATAGTTTATAGTTTAGAGGTTAGAGGTTAGAGGTTAGAGGTTAGAGTTCAATGGTCAATAGTCAATGGTCAATGGTCAATGTTATTGCTGGGTCTCATGATGGCAGCAAACGGTTTTGCTCAGAATATGATTGTACGCATTGCCGAGATTGAGGTCTATCCTCAGTATCTCAACGAATATCTGGCCATTGCCGACGAGGTGGATCGCCTCAGCATGGAGCGCGAGCCTGGTGTCATCTGCCTCTTCCCGATGCAGAGCGCGGAGGACTCCACACAGATTCGCATCCTCGAAATCTATGCCTCCGAGGAAGCCTATCAGCAGCACCTGAAGACCGACCACTTCCAGAAGTACAAGCAAGGCACGCTCCACATGGTGAAGAGCCTGAAACTGCCCGTCATGAAGCCCCTTGACCCAGAGACAATGGATAAAATATTCAAGAAATTCAAAAGGTAAAAGCATGAAAAAAGTAGTTGTAATTTCCACGAGCCTGCGTCGCGGCTCCAATAGCGACATGCTCGCCGACAAGTTCGCCGAAGGCGCCAAAGCTGCCGGCAACGAGGTAGAGAAAATTTCTCTTGTCGGTAAAAACATACAGTTCTGCAAAGGTTGCTTCGGCTGCCAGAAGCTGGGCCGTTGCGTCATCGACGACGATGTGAACGACATCATGGCCAAGGTGTTGCAGGCTGACGTTGTCTGCTGGGCTACACCTATATATTATTATGAGATGAGCGGACAGATGAAGACCCTCATCGACCGCATGAATGCGATGTACGAGCAGGACTATCAGTTCCGCGACGTCTATCTGCTGACGACGGCTGCCGAGGACGAGACCGAGACTCCGAAGCGTGCTGAGATCGGTCTGACGGGTTGGATAGACTGCTATCCTAAGTCTCACCTCGCTGCCCACCTCTTCTGTGGAGGCGTGAACGATGCCCGCGAGATAGAAGGGAACTCCAAACTGAATGATGCTTATAAGTTAGGGAACGAACTTTAATCTTATGAAACAGAGAACCTTTATTATTGCCTTATTCACGACCCATCTCCTGATGTTCGGCCTATCGAGGACTGATGCCCAGGAGCTGCGCAGCGACATCGGCCTGAGCGACCCATTCATCATGGCTGACGCAAGGTCACAGCAGTACTACATGACGGGTACAGGCGGCGGACTATGGCAGAGCGGCGACCTGGAAGTGTGGACCTATCTGGGGTTCCCCTTGCAGTTCAACGAGGCGGCTTGGATGGGAGCCAGCCCGCAGGTGTGGGCTTCAGAGATACATTGCATTGACGGAAAGTACTACAACTTCTCGACCCTGACCAACGGCAACATCACCATCGACAGCGACGGACATCCACGACGCGCCGTACACATCATGAGCAGCACACTGCCCCAAGGCAAGTACTCGCTCATCAGCGGGGGTGACGCCACCTACGTGCCGGCAGAGAAGACGACGCTCGATGCCTCTTATTTCGAGGACACCGACGGCAAGCGCTATCTCATCTATTGCCACGAGTGGATTCAGAACGGCAATGGAACTATAGAGTACATTGAACTGAGGCCGGACATGAAGGGTACCGTAGGCGAAGGCGTGGTGATGACGCGGGCACACGACGCAACATGGAACACCAGCCCCGTGACGGATGGCCCTTATCTTTTCCGCACGCAGACAGGACGGTTGGGCATGATTTGGACCAGCTGGCACGGTGGACGGTACGTGCAGGGAGTCGCCTATTCCACCACAGGCAAACTGAGCGGGCCCTGGAAACACGAACCGCTTCCCATCACGCCTGACAACTACGGTCACGGAATGCTCTTTCGCACCTTCGAGGGACAATTGCTGATGTCTATCCACAGCCATCGTACCATCGACGAGTCAAAGCAACTGTGGGAGCGTCATCCTGTGCTGTTTGTCATGGACGACAGCGGTGACCGCCTGCGCACGGTGATGGAGTACAAAATGAGCATCGACGCAGCCAACCCTACACAGGTAATGGTCGATAACCCCGAGTTCGAGTATGGCAAACTGGGGTGGACCTGTACTACAGGTGCACAAAATCAACTCATCGCCACGAATCAGAACGGTGCCATCACTGGCAACTTTTTTGAGTCGTGGGATGCCAATTCCTTCACTGGAGAAATTTATCAGGAGAAGAGTGTTCCCAACGGCACCTATCAGCTGACGGCAGCGGCCTTCCGCAGCCAGCTCATCAGCGGCGGCAGGCAGGATGCAGAGGCGGTGTATCTGTTTGCAAACAACGAGCGTGTGCTGGTCGATAACACCACTCCACAAAACTACAGCGTCACGGTGCACGTCACCGATGGTCATCTGCGTTTCGGTATCGCATCCGTGAAGAAAAATTTCCGCTGGATGGGCATCGACAATGTTTTCATCAACTACTACGGCGAAACCGAACTGACTGCCGAAGAAATAGAAGATGCACAGCGCACAGCCAACATATTTCTGCGCAACCGGCGAGATGGTAAGTTCCTCAATGCCGGGCAGTCGTGGGGCACGCAGGCCATTCTCTCCAACCTGCCCCTCGATCTGCGCCTTGTAGCGCTGTCAGATGGCAAATATGCCATTGACACCCGCATCAGCAACGGCTCTCTCAATCACTATGCCGGCAACAATGGATATCTCGACAGTGGCCTCACACCATTCACCATCAGCCACGTGGACGAGCACGCCGTTACTCTCACCACCGACGACACCCACTACTGGGGTAGCACGGGCGGCACTATCGTCAGCACATCCATGACTAATGCCTCGGCAAGGGGAGCGCAGTGGGAGGTGCTGACGCGCGATGACCTCCTTGATGAACTTTCTGAAGCCACGCCTGACGCACCGGCCGACGCCAGCTTCCTCATCCAGTGCCCCGGCTTTGGGCGCAACGATACTCGCGTCTCGGCTTGGAACATCAGCGGCGATTGCACCAACAGCACCCTCTCCGGCGGCAACAACACCAACAACTGTGCCGAGTCATTCCACTCGCCCTTCACCATCAGCCAAGCCCTTCAAGATGCTCCCGCTGGTACTTATGCCCTCACGGCACAGGGCTTCTATCGTCAGGACGAGGGCAGGACCGAGCAGCCGCCTGTGTTCTTCATCGGCGACAACACCGTACCACTCACCAGCAATTCGCACGGCGAAAATTCCATGGAAGATGCCTCCGCATCGTTCACCGCCAAACGATACACCATCGCACCCCTCCTGTTCTACTATGACGGCCAACGTCCCCTCACCTTGGGCATCCGTGGCACAGCCACAGCCCAATGGGTCGTTTGGGACAATTTCCAGCTGAAGTACTTGGGAAGTGATAATTCAACAGGAATCCAAGAGGCTGTAACCAGCCAAAAGGAACAAGATGACACCGTCTATGACCTCAGCGGCCGTAGAGTGATGAAGCCTTCGAGAGGCATCTATATCAAGGACGGAAAGAAGATAATAAAATAGAGCGGCGAACCCCGCCGCACGGCATCACCCGACATCAATACCGAGGACTTTATGGCTGCTGTCGACTTCCTGTCGAAACAGGAGAATGTGGATGCCGACAGGATAGGCATCATCGGCATCTGCGGCTGGGGCGGCATCGCCCTGAACGCTGCCGCAGCCGCTTCCTCTACTACATCAATGAAATCCGCTCTGCCGTCCTCGTGATGCATGGTGAGAAAGCTCATTCCCGCTACTTCGGCGAAGCGGCCTATCATTATATGGTGGATGGTCAGGCCGAGGGCTACAAGTTCGTTGGCCAGCCTAACCCCAATCCCTACGGCAAGTATTTCATCGGGCAGAGCTATCTGGCCGACGTCGGCGGCGGTGTCATGAATGTCACCTTCGAACCCGGTTGCCGCAACAACTGGCACATCCATCACAAGGATGTGCAGGAAGGCGCCTCCAACGAGTGGTTAGAGGCGTCTCCCCAAATTGTTCATTAATCATTCACCGATCATCACTTCTGCGTCTTTCTTCACGGCTCCTGCGTCGCCGCCGCCGAAGACGTTACCGAAGATTGTGGCACCGTTGACGATGTTGACACTGGTCCAAACAGAGGTGCCGAACTTCTCGGGATCCAACAGCGCATTGCCTCGGCCGGCGCCGAACACATCACCGCCGTAGTGCGCACGACTGTTGACAATCGTACCTATTTGACCGCCGATGTTAAGCAGATTCAACGACTGTCGACCCGGGCCATGTCCATCAGCAGTATCACCCTTCTTGTACGGGTCGTAGGTCTGACCCATATTTGGCGCACCGACACTGCCTAAGGAGCCGCCACCATAGACATTACGATGGACGATGCCGCCCAGGACGTTGACCTCCGTGAAGCGGGTCACTGAGCCGGATGAGGTGCTGTAGTCTGACTCCGGAATCTTTTCGCCTGTATAGCCGTCCGCATATATTGTGTTAACGTCAATATAATACTTCGTAATACCCGAACCGCCGCCATAGACGTTACCACGGTGCAGCCACTGCTGGTTGAGCGAGCCGTCTCCGAGTTGCAGATTGCCCAATATTGCCTGACTATCGGAATCGTAGTCCTGGCCTATCTCGCCACTGTATACCGTCACCTTCGTATCGCGGCGAACGTGACCATCCTGGCCACCGCCATAGACAGAACCGAGAATCTTGGGAGCCTTTCCTGCTTTTCCGGCATCTGCGTCGGTCGCCTGACCGCTTGTACCGATTGTGACATCCGTCTCGTTGACGTAGCCGGAGAAGAATGCCGGGCTATAGAGATAGAGGTTACGAGGATCATCTGCTACGTTAGGCGCTGCCTCACCGGCACTGCCGCCGAAGACGTTACCGTAAGGCAACTGGCCCTTCATGCTATGTTCAGGATTTGCGGCATCAATGTAACCGACAATACCGCCAAGCACCTTCACAGTAGCCTTACCGCTGCTGAGGAAAGCAATACTATTGGCATTTCCACTATCCCACAGCGTCCTATCTGCTGCCACACCACTTCCGTTTAGCGTTTCACCATAGCCTTGAGCAGCACCTATTGTGCAGTCATTGACGTAGTCATCGGCACCACCGGCATAGTTACCCTTACCGACAGAGCCCATGTTACCGCCGCCGTAGACATTACGCATCACACGACCGCCGTTCATGGTGACGAAGGTGTTACCCATCACCTTACCGGCAATGAGGCTGTAGATCTCTGCATCATAGTAATCGTCAAGGCTAACAGAACCCTCCGTCGCGCCGATCTTGAGCAGCTTCTTCGTGTACGTACCGTTACCCTTGCCGGCACCGTAGAGCGAGTGACCTATCAGACCCTTGGTCAGCGTCACTACGGCATCATCATACACGAAACCGTTCTCACCACTACCATGAACAGAACCGGTGACACACTGCGTCGTGAAGTCATTCTGGATGGTTTCCTCTGTGTCATCATCGTCTAATTCATAAGGTGAGGTATAATTGATGTTCACCTCCGTCTCCTTGACGTAAGCGTAGTGCGCCATCAGATAGCGGTCACCGGCAACACCGCGGGCACTGCCATAGACATCACCACCGTCAACCTGATTAGTACCGATGTGGCCGCCAGTGACGTTCACCGTAGCCTTACCCGTGTTGGGAGCGAACTCATACTTGTATGGCCAGCTGAGGGCAAAACTATTTGTAGGATCTGAGTGCTTGGCTGTTCCTGCATCTTGTATGCCACTACGAACATCGGTGGTGTCTTTGGCATTCGTTACATTACCCACCGAAGCCATAGCACCGGCGCCATAGACAGAGCGCCCGATGTGACCGCCGGCGATGTTGACCACGGTGCTGCCGCCCACCATGCCGGCTCTCGCATTGTAATGTTCCTTACCGTCAGCACCTGTATAGGTATCCGAACCGCTACCGGCGCCATAGACGTTGCCGCGATAGCTGCGATATTCCTCATTGCGATCCTTATCTCCGAAATCCCACCATGGATCAGGCGTTTCGGTGCCGGGAATCTTATCAGCAATACCGATAGTACCGCTATATACATTCACATTGGCATTCTGGTAGTTGTGGCCGTTCTCACCGCCGCCATAGACAGAACCCTTGATGAGCGGTGTGTTCAGAGTCGTCGCCGAGCCTTCCGTACCGATATTGACGACGGTGCCTCTTACCCAAGCCAAGCGGTCGTACTGATCCAACAGTGGTGTACCTGCAGGTGCTGAGATATCACCACGTGAAGAACCGAATACGAGACCGTTGTCACGTCCGCTGATGCCGATGGTGCCGCCAGTGATGGTGACTGTGGCTATACCCTTGTTTGTAGGTTTGGGTGTTTTGGAACCTGCCGGGTCAGCGCCGGTTGGGCCGTCGGGACCCATCATCCAGTAAGGAACGCCCGAAGGCATCGGGCCTTGCGGCGTTCCGCCGTCGGCAGGTTTGGCCCCGGAGACGAAGAACGTACCGACAGACGCAAGGGCGCCGCCGCCATATACATTATGGTAGATGTTACCCCCGCTGATATTGACGTTGGTGTTGCCCTTGACCACACCGGCAACGGCTACCGTGTCGATACCACGACCGCCGCCATAGACATTACCCATACGCCAGCCACCGAACTTCACGTAGCCATGCTTTTCTGAATTCTTTGGCCATACCTCATTGCGACCGATCTGAGTATTGCCGCTGACGTTGACATGAGTACTGCCACCCACAGCGCTCAGCTCGCCACCGCCAAAGACGCTGGCTCTGACAACAGCATCATCTGTCAATGTCACCTTCGTGCTGTCGGCAACATAGGCTGCCAAGGTATCGACAAGTGCTACAGGAGAAAGTGTTCTAATATCAACTGTCGTACCGGTACCGCCGCCAAAGACGCTACCGAAGGTGTACATCACCTGGTCTTCAGCTCCGACAATCTCCGTACCGACAGTGCCGCCCGAGATATTGATTTCTGTACTCAGAGCTTCACTGCTTACCATGTGATTACCTCTTACAGCGCCAAACTCACCACCACCATAGACGTTACTCTTGATAGTACCTCCAGTGATGGACAGCTTCGTACTCTTCACGTTACCGAGGTGTAGCCAGTTGATGTTTTTGTAGTTATTGGGGGAGCCATCCAACTTTTCGCGACGTCCCATGCCACCGGCATAGACATTACCGCCCTTGGTATGAAGCAGGCGATTGGTATAAGTACCATCTCCGTTATCAATTGTCTCGTAGGTGGTTTTGGGAACTCCGTTTGCGGCTTGCCATGTTGCCAAAGCAGCCTCGGCCGCATCCAAATCAGCATAAGCTCCATCCGCAGTCACGTTCTTGAACTCGTCATCATTACCGATAGTACCGCCGCTGATGGTGATTTCCACATGGCCACGTCCCTTCGGGAACATTTCCTCAGGAGCTGTTGTGCCATCATCCATCTTGTCATCGTCGCGCATCTCACCGTAACCGGTCTCATTCTCCAGATACAGTCCGTAGCCCACTGAGCCCAGACGACCGCCGCCATAGATTGATCCGAGCATCTCACCACCGGAGATATTCATCGTCACAGCACCGCCCACGTTACCTGCCGTGTAGGCATCGCCCGTGAAACCGCGACCGCCGCCGAAGATGTTACCGTCCACGTATGAGGTTCCTGTCGTACCAATCTTACCGCCACTAATATCCATGTTGACATTACCCAGCACGTGACCATCCTCACCACCGCCGAAGACAGAACCATAGATTGTACCGCCAGTGATATGCACAATGGCATCCTTTACATTGGTTTGTTTATTGAAGAAGACACGTGTGTCACCTTTGCCGGCACCGAAGAGGTAGCAGGTAACAGGGTGTTTGTCAATCTGACCAAGTGTACGGGGCACACCGAGTGTGGCAGTTCCGCCGAAGTTGATGGTCGCCGTACCGGCCACGTTGGTCATCTCGTTACCGCCATAAATGTTTGTCAGGATATGACCGCCCGTGATGTTTATCGTGGTATTACCACCGACAGAACCCGCAGCAAAGTGCCACTTGCCTGGAGCATACGGATAGTAACCTGAACCTCCGCCGAAGACGTTACCATAGAAGGTATGTCCATCGGAAGCCTCCCGACGACCGCCATTTGTGGGTTTTCCATCCGGGTACAACTCCTTACCTGGTACAGCAAATATATCATGCGGAGCATAGACCGTATAATACTTTCCGCCAAACTCAACAGTCTGTCCATACGGCCAGCTTGCGCATTCAGGCAGAGAAGAAGCGTAGTTCGACTCACCATCCTTGATGAGGTGACCAGCCTCCCATTCTGCATCTGTATAACGGCGGTTCAGGCTATATGGCTCTGCCAGCATATCGCCGTCATCATTCCTCTGAACGTAGCCGTTACCGATCTGTCCACCGGAGATTGTGACATTTGTATTGGTTTGTACATAACCATTCTCTGCACCGCCATAGACCGAGCCCTTGATGAAGGCGTTTCCACTGACGGTTACATGGGTCTCAGATGCTAAGCCCAGCGTCTCAATAAACGCTAGATAATCCTCTTCTGTATCAATGGTTGTCCATACACTTGCGCCTGTCATCTGATGAGGTTTATCATCACCTACGAAAGTATAGTTTCCAGGAGTTACGCCCTTACCGGCACCAAAGATATAACCGGTATCATCAGGACCACCCGACCTGGTCATAATCATGTTATCCGGTCCGATTTCAGCATCGTCCTTGACAGTAACCGTACATACTCCACCGCTAATGGGTGTTGTCGGTCGTCCGCCTTCCAGATTATACCTTCCTACTGTGGCTTTTTCACCACCACCATAGACTGAGCGTTCAACCTTAGCTGCACCCTGAATGGTGACAGTACTGTTACCCATTACCAACGCAGAGAAGCCATGAGTATCAACGCCCTTACCGGCACCGAACACATTGCCTCTAATAATCGGGGTAAATTTGGCATTATAATCTGTTGCGCCTTCCACGGGTGCCTCACCGATGGTGACAGCTGTGCTCTTCTGTACGCGGCCCACTTTACCACCGCCATAGACATAACCTGTTCCCTCTACGAGGTTTCCGCCTTCAAGAGTTCCCACTGTACCGTTAGCGATGATGACGTTTGTTGCGCCGTCAGGATAGTCGGGATAATGCTCTTCATCATCCACGCCAACCATAGCAAGCCTACAGTAGAAGGCATCTGTACCGCTCTTCTCAAGGGCTTCACCCTCACCGCCTCCGAATACGTTTTCAGTAATCGTAGCAGCATTGCGGACAGGAACAGGTTTTTCATCCACTGTGCCTGATGTTGTGGTCTCACCTTCCGTCTTAGTCCAATCCCACTTCCCGGTTTCGGTGTTATAGGTATAGACCTTACCGTCAGCATCAGCAGTTTCTCTCTTGCCGGTAAAGCTCAACCATTCACCGGTGCCGATCTCCACATCCGTATTGCCTTGCACGTCACCCTTGTAACCACCGCCGTAGACGGTGCCGATAGTACCGATAGGGATAATCTTGTTGCCTTCGGCATCAGTTTCGTAACTAGGATATTCTGATGCATATTTCGCACGTATCCTACCGGTTGTCATGTTGACATTGATATGCGGAGAACCAACCACGTCTGCCTGATAACCACCGCCATAAACCTTACCAATCCTTGTTGCTGAGATAATGTTAATCTGCGGGTCGCGTGACGGCGTTGCCAATGCACCGGGATCACCTTTCTTCAAAGGTCTTCTCTGCATGAGTTGGTGTCCTTCTTTATCTGTAATGGGATTTCCGTCCTTATCTACTGCAGGTTCTGCGTCAGGGGCATAGCCATAGACAGAATACGGAGCCAAATAGCCACCGGCATACAACTCGTCAATCTCGATAGGTGTACAACCGTTCTCTTCAATGTCAATCGTGATAGAACCAGTGATGGTTCCAGCCTTCTCGTTACCGCCGAATACCTTCGTGTAGTGACCATTGGTGATTCGGACATGCACATCATTGAGGATGTCGGCATTCTGCGATCCGCCATAGAACTCATTGCCTTCTCTCACACAGTCAAGCACGGTATTGGTCTCGGCGTCAATAAGAGCCTCTTTACTACCTGCGTAAGTCTTATCGGTAATCAGCGGACAATCACCAACCTGTTGTACCGTCAGCAGGGCCTCACGACGGATGTTACCCTTCTTGTTACTACCGCCATACACACTGTGGATATATCCACCGTTAACCGTTGTCGAAGCAACACCCGTTCCAATAGAGTAGTTGGCGATTCGGCCTGCCTTGGTTGTTGCATCCGGATCGGTCTTTGCAGTAGATTTATATGGATCTCCTTCCGTACCAGTACCTCCGCCGGCATACTCCTCTAATTCGGTATAACCAACGTTGGCACCGGGGTTCTCGTACCACTTCTCATCGGTATCCTTCCGGTAGTTGTCCAAGCCGTTACCGCCACCGAAGAGTTCATCGATGACGTAGACAGACTTCACCAGCACGTTAGTCGCGGGAGCATAAGCCGCATTACCGCCACCATACACCTGCTTGATGCTGGTCACATCACAACCTTCGATGATGACTTCGGTGGTCTCCTCGCTAACGGTTGGTACGTACGGTGCCAAGTCACCGCCGCCATAGACTGCCGTCACGTCATAGACATGGAGCTTTTGCAACTCCGCAATGACTTTTAAAGAAGCAAGGTTGATGGCCGTCTTTTCATCATCGTTCAGAGTACCTTCCTCCTTACCGGTTATGGTTGCTTGAGCCTCAGTTATGACAGCGAGATCGATTTCCGGCTTTAAATCATCACCGTCCTTTGCCGATGCAATCAGGCGTTTCATATATACGATGTAACCTTCACTCTCACCCCGGTTAAGAGAGGGTCTTGAGCCCGGGCCGACTTTCGCCAGCATGTTTTCCGTGTCTCTGTTCTGCGTGCCATAAACATGCACGAGGACGTGGCCCTTCGGGGTACCGTTCAGGTCGTTACAACCGAAGACCTTGTCTACGGAACAGCCCTTTGCACTGCCTGATACGCCCTTGTTCAACTCCGTCGTGGTGTTGCCTAAGACGTCAGCTGCGATATTCGCTGTACCCTGACCGCCACCGTAAGCATCGTGGGCAATGCTGCCACCGGTGAGGCTGACCGTGGTGCTCTCCTTGACGATACCGCCCTGGCCGCCACCATAGACATTGTTGCCAATGGTACCGCCCGAGACGCTCACATCCGACCAAATGTCGGTAGCGAACTTGGTCTCGTCATATTCAATACCGTAAGCTGTAAATCTTTCTGCGAGGAATGCATCGCTCGGACCACGGCTGGCACCATAGACGTTACCACCGACAGAGCCGCCCTTAACATCCACTCGAGTATAAGAGACAGACTTGTGACTGTCCGAAGGATCGTGTTGCTCGTTCTTGTCTTGAGTGATTTTTGGAGGCCCTACCGATGCCATGGCACCGCCGCCCCAGATGTTGCCGTGTATGCTTCCGCCATTCAGCTCCACCCATGTCGTACAGGTAACAGAACCGGAAGAATTGCTACACAGTGATTTTTTATTATCGCTATATGTGCCGATACCAGAGCCGGCACCAAAGACGTGACCGCTACGACCTGCGGCATCAGATGTCTGACCTGCGACACTACCCTTGAAGATTCTTACCTCGGTGCTGTTACGCACGTGACCGTCCTGAGCACCGCCATAGACAGAACCATAAACGGTTGGCGTATTGGGCGAGAGAGCGCTGGTCGATGTACCGCCTATATTGATGGCTGTCTTATTGACATATCCTAAGAAGAAGTCTGGCAAATACTTGTATAGAGGCAGCAGTGATAAAACATTTGCTTTATCTGTGGCTGCTTTACCGCGGCTACCGCCGAAGACGGAGCCATACGGGAGATGGTCTACGGGTTCAAAACCAGAATCTTTATCGCCCACCTGACCGCCAAACAGATTAACGGTAGCCTTACCGCTGTTTTGGAAAAGATCGGCGTAGGTATCTGCAGCAGGTGTAGCCGTCCAAATAGCGCCATCAGCAGATGATGGCAATTCACCATAGCCGGTAGTTGAGTAGTCGTCCGAGCCGCCGGTATAGTTGCCCTTACCCACAGAAGCCACGTTACCACCGCCGTAGATAAACCAGCCTACACTACCGCCATTCATGGTGACGTTGGTGTTGCCGTAAACCTTACCTGCCGTCCAGCTGCAAATAGCTTCAGGGATTCCTTTAGGATTGCCGGGACTATCAGGGTTCAACAATGTTGCCATGTAAGTACTTGTACCCTTACCGCCACCGAAGACGCTGTGAGTAACCGTTCCATGATGAATAGTGACGTGGGCATCATCATAGACATGACCGTCCTCACCACCGCCATAAACTGAACCAGTAGTTTCAGTACCTATCGTAGGTGTATCGCCGGAACCGCCACTCGTCCCAATGGTTACTTGTGTTTCTTTCACGTTAGCACAGAAGGCCTCTGTATAGCGCTGCCTTTCGATGTCGTTGACATCGGTGAAAGCCACCTGGCCCTTACCGCCGCCATAGACATACTCGGTGACAGTGCCGCCCGTGACATTCACGGTTGCACGACCACCGATGAAGCCTGATGGATTGCAAGCAACATACGTAAACTTGTACGGCCAACTGAGACCGAAGTCATAGAAGGTGTTACCATCTGCCGTTGTACTCTCATGCTTAACGAGATTCTTGTAAGAATACTTCTTACCCTTATAGGTAAACTCACCGTCTGCATCCTCTTTAACTTCATAGTCTATCACACCTACGCTGGCCAACTCTCCGCCACCATAGATTCTCTTGACAGATCCACCGGTAAAGTTGACGGTGGTGTTACCACCTACACAACCAGTCCATTGCATGGGCGTATAGGTGAAATATCTGGTCTGACCACCCCAATGCACGTCAATCGTGGTAGCATGCTGATAGTCATCACTACCATGACCGCCGCCATAGACGTAGCCTCCGACGGTACCTCCATTAACAGTCACCGTAGCATTCTCACGTACTACGCCAAACTCGGCACCGCCATAGACATTACGCGTAATGGTAGGACTGCCGCTAATGGTAAGCGTAGCAGACTTCGACTGAGCCAATTCGGGCCAGATAGGGTTAATTGTTCCATCAAGAAGAGTGGTACGACCCATGCAACCGCCATAGACGTTTCCGCTATATTGCGTCTTAGAGTAGACTCCGTCTGCCGGAGGAGTAGCATTACCGATAGTGCCACCACTGATAGTGACAGTAATGTGACCATGTTTTTCGGCAGGATCGATGACGCCATTCCCGTTTTCATCCGTATCTTCCTGCAGCTGACCATATTCGTCTGCCTCAGGTGCTGTGAAGTATGTACCCACAGATGCTATACGTCCACCGCCATAGATAGAACCCAACATGGTTCCGTTAGATATGGTCACATCGACATTACCGCCAACAGTTCCGGCTGTCTGTGCCACACCGCTGAAGCCACGACCACCACCGAAGACGTTGCCGTCCACGTATGAGGTTCCCCACGTACCAATCTTAACATTCGTGTGGGTGTATGTCGTCTCGTCAATAGTGACACTGCCGCCAATGTTCACTGCTGCATTTTTCAACACGTGTCCATCCTCACCGCCACCGAATACGGAACCGAAGATACGGGCATTGCCTGTGATATTTAGCGTTACATCATTAACATTGGTCCACGTGTTGAAGTGCGTACGCTGGTCACCCTTACCGGCACCGAAGAGATAGCACGTCACAGGATGAATAGCAATCCGATTCAATGTACGCGGTACGCCAATTGTGCCACCAGTCATATTGACTGTACATGAACCCATCACGTCGGTCGTCTCGTTACCGCCATAGACGTTGGTCAGGATATGACCGCCAGTGATATCTATCACCGTGTTACCATATACCGTGCCGGCAGATCGGAGCCACTCGTGAGTACCGTCAGCCTTCTTATAGGGGAAGTAACCGGAGCCGCCACCGAACACATTACCGTAGTAAGTGTGACCGTCAGTGCCTTCGACATCGGCATCATCGCCTCCATACGGATCATAAGGCCAATACGGAGATTTATAATCCCAACTTGCACATTCAGTGAAGTTAGAAGCGTTCTCACCAGTCCATTGTGCTGTCGTATAGCGGACAGGCTTACCATCCTCCACCTTTCCTTCGCCGCAACCAATCTGGCAGTCCCCTTCAATGGTGACATGAGTATCGTTCGCCACACGGCCGTTCTCACCGCCGCCATAGACAGAGGCCATGATGAAGGCTGTACCACCGACAGTTACATCCGTTTCCTTAACAAACGTACGGAAATCAGCATCCTTGTCCGTAGCAGGGTCTTCCACCTCACCACGGCCGGCACCGAAGACGAAGCCTACATCGACAGGACCGACATCCTTGGGGTCGCCCGGATCTTTAAAGTAGCGTGCCGTGTTCTTCATACCACCGTCTGCTAACGCTGTTTCCTTAGGACCCACCTGACCACCGGTGACAACAACGGTGCACTTACCGGTGTTTGCTTTATAATTGACAATCTTGCCTATACATCCGGCATGAGCCTCAGTGCCAGTATGATATATGACATTACCTTCTCCGTCGGCGGCGGTTCCTACAGAACCCATCAAACCACCGCCATACACGCCGTCGAAGACATAGCCGCCTGCCATAGTAACATTGGTGTTGCCGAGCACATCAGCAGCACTACCGCCGCCGTAAACGCTACCATTCTCGACAGTAACCTTTGCTGAGCCTTCTGCAACTGGATCATAAGTTCCTTCACCAGTCTTGTTGGCACAGATATAAACCTCAGCGTTGCCAGTAACACCCGCCTCTTTACCGCCACCGAATACGTCACCCGTGATATGTACACCGAGAGGCGTTTTGGATGTGTATTTAATATGAATGTCCGGTGTGATATTCTTACCGTCTTCAACATCTAACGGTTTGTCGTTCTCGTCAAGAATCTTACCTTTATTTGGTCCTTCTTCGGTCACACGTGCCATGATTTTCACATCGTCCGACGCACCGATATTAACGGTAGCCTTACCTTTAACCAGACCCATATTACCGCCACCGTACACGTTGCCGATGGTGCCGATAGCATCATCTATGGTACATGATATGAAGCCATCTACCGGAGCACTCTTACCGGATATATTAGGTATATAGCTGAACTCTTGAGGAATCGTCACGGGCAGACCGGCCTTACAACCTTTTATCATGTTGATATTAACCTCGGTGTCAGCATCGGTCTCAGCCATAAAACTACCGCCATATATATTGTCGATGCGGGTAGCAGATTTGACATTTACCGTAATTTTGCCATGGGTTCCGATTGGAACTTCTTCACCCTCATTGTTCGTTTTTGTTCCGGGATAAGGTGCTTCATTACCGCCACCTATAAGGCTTTGGATAATAATCGGATTACAGCCATTAGTCTCTTCAATATCCACAGTGATATTGCCCTCGATACCGCCACGTGCATCGTTACCACCATACACATTCTTCAGAATACCGCTGGTGATGGTCAGATGCACATCGCCATGAACATGAGCATTGTAGGAACCGCCATGAACATAGTCTATCGCACTCTCCGAACATGCAGCCAGGACGATGTTTACAGAACTTACATCACCCTTGTTGCCGGCGCCATAAAGTCTGGTAATGTGCAATGGGCAGTCGCCTTCCTGCTTGGTTACGGCGTTCGTATTACCACAACTACCCTTGGCATCGCCGCCACCGAAGACCTGACCAATCTTTCCGCCATGGCAAACGATTGAAGCCAAACCGATGACGATGGCACCTTCGTTCTCGTACCAAATGCCGTCATCCTTCTTGATGGGCTTGTCACCGTTACCGCCACCAAAGGCATAACCGATATCGTATGCTCCGTTAATCAGCACATCCGTCTCGGGAACAACAGCAGAGTTGCCGCCGCCATAGACCTTCTCAATACTTGTATCATTACAACCATCGATAATCACATGACATTTCTTGCCGTCAGCAGGCATATAATCAGCCTGGTTACCGCCGCCATAGACCGACTGTATCTCATAAGAATATTTTCTGTCTGAGGATCCATGACCGGGAATAATATTGTAGTCGTTATCCAACTGGCGAGTGGAATATACGTGAACTGTTACTTCACCCGTAGGTGTACCATTATGGTTATTACCGCCAAAGACACGGCCGGAAACCGGTGTGGGTATAACCGTTCCTCCTATATTAGGATTCTCTATCAGCTGGATGAAGGCCACACCCTTTGCCGGGTCTGTAACGCCCTGATTAACCGTTACGGTGACATCGCCATATACGTTGGCGGCAACGGCGGAACTTCCGAGACCACCACCGTAAACATTACCAACGAGTCCGCCTGTCAGATTGACCGTAGTCTTATATGTGGTACCTGTACTGGGGGCATTCTTACCCGTCGCCCAATCACCAACAACAGCCTTCTTGTAGTAGGTCGTTC